>Ga0307378_10000780_pt1 | contig 53974 bp, 63 predicted proteins | sample UN1MG_FD_202238 | JGI IMG/M metagenome (GOLD analysis project Ga0307378, IMG submission 202238) | Soil microbial communities from Risofladan, Vaasa, Finland - UN-1 | ecosystem: Environmental > Terrestrial > Soil > Coastal area > Acid sulfate soil | place: Finland: Risofladan, Vaasa | collected... | reverse complement strand
GAATACATTGAAATCTTTTATAACAGAGAAAGATTGCATTCTTCTCTCGGCTATTACAGTCCGGAGGAATATGAGAAAATGATCAGGGTATCTTAACTAAGTGTCCGTTTTATCGGGGGAAGACCAGTCCACCTTTTAAGTCAGTAAAGGATATCTTCTGTTTAAGAGTAGACAGAATGGTAAACTCTTATCGCAAAATCTCAATAAATAATTTAGAATTAAGAGTACCTAAAGCACCACTACATGAAAGGATACAACTTCGGATAGTACCAGATAAAAAATCTGGTTTATTTGAAGTAAGGTTCTGGCACGAGGGCGAGCTTTTAGGTATGCAAAAAGTTAAAAATTCTGAGCCTAATTTAGTCCACTTTTGAAATTTAACTAACAATTTTTTTCACAAAACCCAGGGTGAATTAATTGCCCTGCAAATGCAAAGAGTAACATTTTTTCAAAAAGAATTTAAAGACCTACCTTCCCTTAATTTTTATTGCTTTAATTATCGTTTTAGTTTTTGGCAAATTTACTGATTGTTTTATATTAATCAGAATAGGAGAAGACTATGACTAAGAAAGAATCATTGTTAAGAAAAATAGGAAAGACAGGCGATTTAATGAAGGGATCTTTAGCTTTAACTTATCGCAAGTGCGGAAAAAAGGTGCGCAGATGTGAGAAGGGTGAACTCCATAAAGGGTATTTCTTTTCTTATCGTCTTAAGGGAAAATCCTACGGTTTATACGTTCCAGAAAATCTTTCCCCTAAGGTAAAAAACTTATTGATAATTGGAAGGAGTTAAAAGAAACCGTGGAGAAACTTACTGACTTAAATGCTAAATTGATAAAGAAGAGGAAAAATTAACCATCATGAAAACTAACTGTCCCTACAAAGATGCCCGTCCCTACCTTAATTTTGAACTGGAGGCAAAGGTTTTAACTCAAAGGAATTATCTAAGCAGAAGAGTAGGTGAGATGGAGAGAATAATAGATTTAGCAAGAGAAAAAAATAGAGGAATTGCGGGAAGAGAATAAAGCCCCTTATCATTTTTTTTGCTTTTTTGCAACTCATGTAGTATTATGTATTGTGTAAAAGTAAAATAAGACACTGTCTTATATAATAAGACAATTTATGAAAGTAGGATAGATTTAATATGAGGGAAAAAAAACGTTCAGACTATTATATTCATTCTATAAAGCGAGCCATTCAAATTTTAAATTCTTTCACCTTACAAAAAAAAGAATTGGGTATAACCGAATTAAGTAAAAAATTAAATTTACATAAAAGCACTGTGCACCGTATTTTAGTGACTTTAGAAGACGAAAGTTTAGTAGTAAGAAATCAAATTTCGCAAAAATATCGGCTGGGCATAAAATTATTTGAATTGGGACATATTGTAAAAGAACAAATCGAAATAAAGGATTATGCACTCCCTATTATGAAAGATCTTGCTCAAAAAACCGAAGAAAGTATTGATTTAAATATTCTTTCAAATGGAAAAAGGGTCAGTATTGAAAAAATTGAAAGTTCCCATGATGTTCGGCGGATTATACAATTGGGTAAAAGCCTACCTTTGTATTGTGGTGGTTCAGGAAAAGCTTTGTTGGCTTTTTTGCCAGATGAAGAAATTGAAAAGATACTTCAGAAAGAAAAACTCGTTCCTTTTGGCCCAAATACTATTACCGATGCTACAAAATTAAAAAAACATTTAAAAGAAATTCAAAAGAATGGATATGCAATCAGTGTTGAAGAGAGAATTTTGGGATCTGCTTCTGTCGCAGCACCAATTTTAGATTATGAGGGGAAGGTTGTTGCTTCTTTAAGTATTTCCGGGCCTACCACCCGTTTTACCAAAAAAAAAGTTCCCATATTTATTTCTTTGGTAAAAGAAGCAGCCCAAAAAATATCAGTTTATCTTGGTTATCATATTAAAAAAGAAGGCTTGAACAATGAAGAAAAAAGGCAACAAGAATAGTACATTTGAAGAGTTATCAATACCAGAATTAAAAACAAGAGATTTATTATTATTTGACCAAACCGATAAACCGTTTTTAATCTTGTATCTATTCATATTTATTTTTGGCATCATTCTTACAGTAATAAGTATATAGGAGAGCGGAGAACAAAAAACAGTAATGCCCACACAACTAATTATACTCATTGTTTATTTTATCTTTATAATATTCCTGGGAATATTAGCCATGAAAAAGGTAAGGGGCTCTGAAGACCTCTTGGTTGCTGGCAGAAATTTAGGAATGATGTATGTCTCCGTTTCTATTGCCGCTGAATATATGGGTGGATTGGGTACTATTGGAACCGCAGAAGTGGCCTTTGACCAGGGGATGGGAGTAATTTGGTATCACATTGCTTCTGCATGTGGTTTAATGCTTTTTGGTTTTGGTTTTGCCCATTATTATCGAAAGTATAATGTGATAACCGTACCTGAATATTTATATTATCTTTATGATATAAAAACCTGGAAAGCAGCATCAGTTTTGAATGTGGTGGGTTATTGGCTTTTTACTATAATCCAGATGACTGCAATGGGATCTTTGGTGGCCAGCGTAACCGGGTTTGATTTAAGGTGGAGTGCCTTGATTTGTGGGATTGCTATGACCATTTACCTCTTAGCAGCCGGAATGTGGTCAGTTGCTTTTACTAGTGTAGCATTTATGATAACCATTGGGAGCGGTATCCCCCTGGCTTTTTGGTGGGTTATGAAACACGAGATACCATTACTAGCAACTTCTGGAGGGGTAGCAGGCTTTGCTGGGTTAGCTAATGCACTTTCAGCTGCAGGACTTAATGCTGAACATCTGATGAGTCCTTTTAGTTTAGGATTTATGGTGATTTTGGGATATTTTCTGGGAGGGGTATTGGGTATACCTGCAGCCCAAGCGACGATAAATTACTCTTTTGGTGCTCGTAACTGGAAAGTAGCCAGACTCGCTCCTGTTTTAGCAGCTATATTAATTTTGCCTTTAAGTATTTGGACAGGTTCTATGGGTTTATTTGCCCGGGCAGCAGGCTTAACGACCAATCCGAAACTTGCCTTAGGGGCAACCTTAATGAATATCAACCCCATAATTGGTGGTATTGGAATAGCCGGGATATTTGCTGCTCTTGTCTCCACGGTTGCTGGTATATTGTTTGGTTGTGCTTCTATTATGGCAAAAGATGTTTGGCAAAGAGGACTTCACCCGGGGACAGATGATAAATATTTAGCCAAATGGACCAGATTGTGGATTCTTATCATTGGAGTTAGTTCTGCTTTTGGAGCCATGACTTTACCTAAAATATTACACCAAGCCTATTTTGTCTATTCTATAAGAAGCGCTTTAATGATTTGTGTGGCTTTCGGTCTTTGGTGGAAGGCGGCCCATCCCAATGCAGCGTTCTGGAGTATGATCGTAGCTTTAATAGGTGGTACTATGTACCAATTTAATATTCCAATTGATTTCCAAGCATTTTTTCATTTACATATCGCCATATGGTGTGGCTTATTAAGTTTTATCACTTTTATAGCAATAAGCGTATTTTCTAAATGGACTTCTCAGACGGCAAGTGAACTCCCACCACTGGCTCGTTCGTATCATAATTAAAGAAAGGAGAAATAGTACCTTTGTATATTTATCTTTTCCCTGGATTTCTTAAATTAGATTTAATTATATGGGGCATACTAATAGTTATTTTTTTATTGTTTGCACGATATATATATAAATTGCCAGCAGATTCAATTTTAAATGCAAAGGCTAAGGCAATCGAAAATAAAAATAGATTGGGAATTAAAATATATAGAATATAATAAGATCGTTTAATTTTATTTTATTCCAAGTAGGAAATTAACTAAAGCTTCAGAGGGTTGAAAAAATTCACCTCCATGCCTATAAAAAATCAATAAATATAGACCATATTTTCCTCCTTTCCTTACAATAATTAATTTTGTTTAGTCAGCTATTCCTTGGTTTCCTTTAGCCGATAAGAATTACCATTCATATTTAGCATATATGACTTATGGGTAAGCCTATCTATCATAGCTGCGGTCATAACCGAATCTAGAAAGATTTCATCCCATCCCTCAAAGGAGAAATTGGTGGTAACGATGATTGATTTTCTGCCAACATTAAGGGAGAGATGGGTAAAGAGCAGTTCTGATCCTTCTTTATCATAAGGATATATATCCTAGCTCATCAGCTATAACCAGATCGTACTTTTCAAATCTAGCCTCCACCCCTCTTGGGATATTTTCTAACCTTAAACCACACTCCCTTGTATCTTCTAATCCTGGAAGCCTTATTTGTTTACTGGTCTGTTTTATTTGATTGATCAGCTATTTTTTCATACACTCACCCCCATTAAGATCTCGGCATAGATGTTGGCTATCTTCTTAGAACTAGTTTCTATATCAGGAGAGTGAGCAACCTTTTTAGGGATATCATTATTCTTTTCTACTATCGTCCTTTTCTTCTCGGTACTGATGCCGCTAGGGTTAATCTTTTTTAAAAGAGTTATGGCTTGTTCTACAACTAACAGGTTATGGGCAGCAATCAGCTAAAGCAGCTCGATAAAACTCTTCTCTTTGCCTTTATAATACTTTTGGTATATCCTTTAGTTTTGGCTTAAGCTTAAGTCAAGGCGCTAATTCTGAAGTATAAGGGTTTTAGCATAAAAACGTTTTAATGTCTACTTATATTTCAATAGATAGGAGGAGAGAAAATGTCTTTAGAAGTAAGTGGATTAAAATTATATAGTGTGGATGAAATTGCAGAGATGTTGAAAAGTACCGCGCCTACTATAAGATCTTATTTTAGGGAAGGAAAAATTAAAGGGCAAAGAATCAACGGAAAATGGTATATCATAAAAGATAATCTTAAAAATTATCTGAGTGGAGACTATCCGGTGCCTTCCAAATAAATATTTTAATAAATCTATTTTAATTATTTTGTTTAAAGTTAATATTTAAATATTTTATAAAATAGGATAATAAATATTGTTATTATCTTCTGATTTTTTGTTTTTAGTGTTACAATTATAAATACAAAAGGGAGTGCGATTTGCCAAAATTACACTCCCTTTAATATGAATATACCGAAAGATTTAACATCCACTTTCCTTTCGGTTTTTTTGTTTTATTAGATTTAATTATTTTTCCAGAAGTTATAAAAATACTGCAAAAATTAACAGATCATGCTCAGCTTAAAACTATTCAGGCCTGGAGGGTGATTTACAGGTTAAACCCTTAATTCATACCATGCCAAAAAAGGGTTTAAATTATATTTAAAAGCATAAATGAGTACATAAAATATGATTATAGTCTAATACCGATTAATAGCGAAAAGGAACCTTATGTCTATTGGAAATCTTTCCAATATAAAAAAGCAAACATAGAAGATGTTTTTGGTTGGTATAGTAAATTTTCCGATGTAAATATTGGAATAGTTACCGGGAAAATAAGTAAATTAGCGGTTATTGATGTTGATGATCTTAATCTGTTACCGGAGCTAGAAGAATTATTACCAGAGCTAAATGGAACAACCAGGGTTAGAACGAGAAGGGGTTATCATTACTATTTCTCTCTCAATGGCGAACAGGTTAAAAGCACCAATAGCTTATTCGGTAAAAGACTCGAATTAAAAAGTGATGGGAATTATGTTGTGGCTCCCCCGTCAATAATAAAAAAACATCAATATGTTTATGAAATTCCTCTTAGTGGAATGCTGCCCATACCAAGATTATTAATCGAAAAAGAAAATGAGCCAGTTTCTTATGAAGAGGATAGAAAGCACAAAACTTTTAAAATACCAAAATATCACGGTAAAAAAGCTGACTGCATACGCCAGATATTAAGCAGGGATTTAGAGGAAGGAGAGAGAAAATAAAAGAGTGTATTAAAGAAGGAAAAATAAAGAAGCAAAAATAAAAATTTGACAAATCTATTTTTTTAATGTATTATACATATATAATGGAATGTAAAATATGTATAATAATAATTAAAAGACTAAGCCTTTAGGAAGCAATAAAAATGTCAGAAGAATATAAAATAACCACTGACAAGAGAATATTAGACGACAAAATTTTTGATACAGATATCCTTGGACAATATGATTATATTTATGACGAGGCGTTTCCTTTTTTAAACAGCAAAGGGAGACTCGATCTTAGAAATATTAAGTTTATAAATCCTTATGGCGCACTAGGAATACTAATTTTATGTGAAGCTATTTTAGATAGTTTTGGAGAAAAAGCGGATTTGCTTCTGCCAGGGAGTAGCGATGAATCTGAAGTTACCTCGTGGATGGGCAGCCTTGGATTTTTAAATATGCTTCAGGGAGTGGCAAACGTAATAGGGGTTTCTCCCCCTCTTTATAATTTTAACGGTCCCAGCTATATTCCAGTTTCCAAAATAGATAACCTTGAAGATGTAGAAAATGTTGTTGTTGAATTGTTTTCTAAAGTGCGGCCAATTCTTATTAACAAATTAAATTATAAAGAAGAAGAAAGTTATCGGGCTGCAACTCTAATAGCAGAACTTTGCCAGAATATATGTCAACATAGTGCACTGGAAGGGGAAAAGCCTCATGGATATATAGTTATGCAGGCCTACAAGAGTAGCTTAAAGCTCGCCGTTATGGACTTAGGAAAAGGTATTCCCAAAACAGTAAAAAGTAAATATAAATTATATGAAAAAAGAGATGATGGTGACATTATTTGTTGCGCTTGCAAAAAAGGAATTCTTTGCGAAGATCATTTTAGCTTAGGATTATACCGGACTTTAGAAATTATAAAAGGAGGAAGGGGTATTTTAAATATTCGATCTGGGAACGCAAAAATGCTTTTTGATTACCATAATAAAAATAGCGTAGGAAATAAAAAAATTCCAACACCTTTCTTTTTAGGAACGCAAATAGGAATTTATTTACCTAGAAAAGAACAAAAAAGAGGAGGCTTAGAAGATGAGTTTGAAGAAGGTATCTTTTAAAGTAAAAGAGGGAGGAAGCGTAAATGAAGGGTTTTTAATGACAAGAGAGAGAGGCAGAAAAACAAAGGAAGTAATCTGGGCTAAAATTTCAGAACTTTCGCCAAATACTATTCTGGAAATGGATTTCAGTAATATTAAATTTATGGATGTGTCTGGGGCAGATGAAGCGGTGGTTAAGATTGCAGCAAGACTTGAAGCCGGAGAATGTCCTGACAGGTTTATAGTTTTATCTCATGTAGATTTACAACATAAAGAGAATATCGAAACTGCTCTTAAGGTAAACAAGAAAGCGGTTATTGTTAAAGAAGACGGCAGTTGGTATATTTGGGGGGATTTAATTAGCAGCTATAAAGAGATTATTCATAAGATTACAGAAAAAGGTTCTATGACTGCAAGAGAGATTCAGGAGGAAATGAATTATAAAACGGTTAATGAGGCTTCTACCAAGCTCGGATTACTTTATAAAAAATGCTTAATAGCTCGCGAGCCATATAGAGAAGCCGTAGTGGGGGGAGGCCGACAGTTTAGATATATTAGCCTTATCTAATAGATAGGAATGATAAAAAGAAGCGTTTTTAGAGGGGAGTTATAGAGCTTTTATTATCATTGTTGCTTAATAAAATAAAGATTTAGTTATTATAATAAATGAAAAGGGAGTGTCCAAACTGCAAATTTTAACACTCCCAATTCACAAGTTATTTAGAGAAGCTATTTTCATTTTTACCTCTCTTGTTTGTATTGTAAACTTTTTTTCAATAATTGTAAATCTTTTGTAAATTATTTGTTAAAAAATAGGCAAATTTATAAAGAATTAGTAAGTTAAGAAGAAGAACGGTAGCCGTCCTTTTTATTCTAACCGATCACCCTGGCTAGGCCTTAAAGATAGCCAGTGAATATACGAAGTTTGATGAAGATAGAATATTATTAATCAACGAAGATATAGAAAGGAGAGATAATCCCATATTAAAAGAGCTTAATCAAGGTAATTTTAAACAAGAGGAACAAAAAGAGGCAGAACTCTACCCGGAGATTTGCGATGGTTATGAAGCAATAAATGAGGACGGGGAATGGGTTATTGTAAAAAACCCAGAGGCGTTTACTGCCTATGCCAGAGAATATGTATTTTCAGGGGTTATTGCGACAATGAGTAGCAGCACAGTTAAGGTTTTAAATATTTTAGCCAGCCTAGTAGGTAAGCGAAGATTTACAAAAGCAGGGAATAAAAGAATTGTCTACTATTCAGGGTTGTCTGATGATAAGGTAAAAAGAGCGTTAAGAGAATTGAAATATTATAACGTTATTGTTATTAACTATATACCTGGTGGCAGCAGAACTAAAAAGTTAAGGCGTATCACAATACACAGATGGGATACAGCCTTGCCTTTATTAATCAAGGAAAATAAAGTTGTAATGAAAGACAATAAAGTTACTTTTGTTATGCCGTATCCTTATAAAAGGGAAGGTGTAAAAAGCACCTATAGTATGGGTGTAAAAAGCACCCTTACAAGTGTAGTAGGTAATTAAGCGTAGGTGTATCTCTTCTCTGATGCTTATCTTATAGTCTTAATAGAGGCATTAAGAGATATTAGGACATTAGAGAGAAAGGGGAGAAATACGTAAGAGGAAAGCTTTAGTCTTACTGTGTTGTTCCTCCCCCCTGGTCTTAATAGAGAGATATTAGAGAGCAGCGGGGCGGCCCAGGGCAAAGGGATATTAAAAAGTATTAGAAAAAAGACGCGCCGCCAAAAATGCAAACGGGGTTTTAAGTATTAATGAAAGGAGAAATTAAAATTGCAAAAAAAATCTTTAGAGAAAACTAAAACAAATGTGGGTTCTCCCCAAGAGACCAATAAAAAAGAACTTAATAAATTAGAATTAGAAGCCCTAGACAAGTGGAGAAAGAGAAAGGAAGAAAGAGTAGGGCCACCAAAGTTTGAAAAAGGGAAAAGAGAGAACGAATTAGTACTAAAAGAAGAGGTTGCTTTTAAAATAGCTCCCCAAATGATGGAGACTATAGGATCATTAGATATTGACTTTTTTTTCACTATGATGTCCCAGGCCATAGGCACCCTTTCAACGGAGGGAGATGAAAAGAAAGCTAACTTTGTTGCTGCTTTTATGCACGGGCTTAAACCAAGAGACGAGATGGAAGGGGCTTTGGTAACTCAGATGGTAGGGGCTCATAATCTCATTATGAACTATATGAAGCGGGCTATGCTGCCAGATCAAACAGTAGACGGAGTAAATGCCAACACCAATAGAGCCTATAAGCTTATGAACATATTTTTAAAACAGATAGAAGCTCTTAATAAATACAGAGGTAAGATGGTAGAACAAAAAGTAATAGTAGAACACGTCCATGTCCACAGCGGAGGGAAAGCAATAGTAGGGCATTTAGAAGGCAGGCAAATGGGGGGAGGGGAGAAAGATAGAAGATAAGGCTAAACCCCACGAAAAGCGGAGGGGATGGCTCAAAAACGATAACCCACCGGGTGATTTTATGAAGGCTCCCCGATGTGGAGCTAAAACCCGAAAGGGCGCACCGTGCCAGGCACCCGCCATGAAAAATGGTAGGTGTAGACTACACGGGGGAAAGAGTACCGGGCCTAAAACTCCGGAAGGAATAGAAAGAATAAGACAAGCTCATCTCAAACATGGAAGATATACGAAAGCCACCATAACCTCCAGAAAAGAATTTAATTATTTGCTAAGACAATATAGAGAAATCATAGGCAAGATAAACGAGCTCACCTAGAGCTCTCAGGATATTCCAGAAGGTTGCAATTTAAGTTATTAGGGGAGATATTCCGGGGCCTGCAAAGAAATACTCTTTTTAAGCGATACATCTTAATGGAGGTGGGGTTTGTGTGGCAAGGCTATAAGATGCGCCGTAGGAGCAAAAATAGAGGGTATTTTAGGGGTAAATAGAGCAATTATCGATAAATCTAAAAGTATCTCAAAAGAGAGTTACTGCTCTAAAGGGCCTAAAAGGGTTTAAAGGATAATTGGATTTACAGAGTTATGGTCTGGCTGCTCCAGGCAAGGTTAGAAATATATCAGTTTTCAGGCAGTTACTCGGGCAAAACCAGAGCAATGATTAATGAATGAATGACATAAATGACATAATAAATAGACAAAAAAGGTAAAAAAAATTATTTCTTTTAAAGGAAATGGAATAAAATGGAATAATAAATAGACAAAAGGGGTTTACTACTTAAAAGGGCCTAATAAGATACGCCGGTAAATTCGACAAAATCCGATAGCAGGTCCCGGCAATAACGACGAAAATCGAGAAATAGGTTTGAGCAAATCTCAAAATATCTCAAAGGAATCACTCCGGATATTAACCGATTAAGCGGTGATAAGCGGTTGCGTAAAGTCGCAGAAATCGCAAAAGAAGGTTGTTATAAATAACAAAAAATAAGAAAAGTTTACCGCTAAATCGGAGAAAATCGGTGAAAGTTTTCAGGCGAATCAAGAAATATCGAGAAAATTACAACGATAAATCGTTGAATATCGTTAAAAATAATAGGTGGTATCCTGTAAATAGGTGAAAATAGGATAAAAGTTTCCAGATAAATCGGGGAATATCGCGGTCCACACTACAAAAACTACAAAAAAGCAGGTTTCTTGAATGCCGCAAAAAGAACAAAAAGGACAGAAAACAGACAAAAAGGGAAGCTAAAAAATTTCTTACAAAATATAAAATAGCCTGGTCATATCAGAAGCCTTATAAATATACCTTTTTAAGAAATAAATAAGAAAAATTATAGTGGATTATAGTGGACTATTCAGGGGGTAGATCTCCCTTTAATTGTAATAAAAGGTTACATTTTCAGGTTAACTAAAGTCAACCTTTTAAGGTCCGGGGAGATAGACAAAAATAGACATTTCAATTGTTAGAAAAGGTAGATGTTTTATGTTGAGAAAAATTGGATTTTTATGTTGGAAAAGGTAAGTATTTCAGTTGACAAAAGTTGACATTTCAGGCGGTATAAAATTGCAGTGATCCTGCAGTAAAATTTCAGGGTATAAGCAAAATTAAGATAGCCCGGTATTGTTACAAAAGTTGACATTTTCAGGTTTACAAAAGTTTACTTTTTGGGTTGAGGAAAGCTGAGGTTTAAATGCAGTTATAATCATAGAATACCAGGAGAGAGAAAAAAATCACTCCAAGATTGATTTTAAGGTGGGTCTTTTAGGGTGGGTGGTATCATTGTGCCTATTATATAAGGGTTTTAGAGAGATAGAGAGAGGAAAAGAGGACCAAGAGATACACGCTATATATAGGGGTATATCTTCAGGAATAAACAAATAGTATGATGTGGAAAGAACATAATACAGGAAAGCCCTTATTTATAAAGGTTACAGATACAAACATATATTTTAGTCCCATAATCTTTATAATGTAAAGTAATTATGATATTCAATTTTTTTCTATAAGATAGCATCGTAATATAATGTTTTATATGGTAATATTAAAGAAAAATAACAGGAGGGTTTAGAGTTATGGTTATAAAAGTAGGTAAAAAGAAACTGTATTCAGTAAAGGAACTCACTTCTATGCTTCACATAACACCGTTAACCATATGCGAATATTTCAGAAAAGGAAAAATTAAGGGTGGTTTTAAGATCGGTAAGAATTGGTATGTAAGCGAAGAAAACTTAGAAGCATTTTTAGGGGGGGATACTAAATAAAAGCCATGAATACCCGGGAAGAAATTATTGACCTTTTGTCTAAAAGCAAAAGACCTTTGGGGCCTAAAGCCATTGCCTTTGAACTTAAAAAAAGCAGTGTGAATATAAGGAAGATCCTATCTAACCTATGTAAAGAGGGGAAGATTGCCAGGGCTGGCTATGGTGAATATAAATCAAGTGTGAATGTCTTAGATAAAAGTGTGAATGTTTTAGGTGAAGGTGTGAACGTCTTAGATAAAAGTGTGAATATCGAGGCTCCGGGGATAAAAAAATTGATTAATAAGGAAATCCGCAAATACCGGAAAGCATACTTACAAAAGCTAAAAGTGAATGATCCCGAAGCCTATGAGAAGATAAAAAAAGCAAGACGCGAATATTATAAAAGATGGCGGGCTGAAAATCCGGACTACAATAAAAAATGGCTCAGATCATATCATAAAAAATATCCGGAGAAGTTCCAAGAATACCAGAGGCGATACTGGTTAAAAAAGGCTCTATCTTAGACATGGTGTTTTAACTGGATTGAAGAAAAGTAGAAGGATATCATAAGGGCTTTAAATTTGAGGGGCTTCAAAACGCAAAATTGAAGCTCTAAATTTAGCCTGGTTAGTAAATATAAAGTTAACCTTAAAAGCTAAAGAAACGTTACCAGGTTAAAAATTAGGGGATATTCAGGGTATTCTAAGAAAGTTATCAGATAAAAGGGGTATTTAAGAAAATGAAAAGGAAATATTTTTTGTTAATTTTACTTTTAATATTACCTATATTTTTATCAGGCTGTTGTTTATTTGAAAATTTGAGTGCTGATGTTGTAATAACTAAGTGGGAACAAGATTATTCCGGCGGAAAGTGGAGCGATCAAGCGAAAGTTTATTATAAGATAACTAATACCGGAAACGTGGAGATTGGTTTTTATAATATTTGGTTTGGTATTTATTGCGAAGATGGAAGCGTTTGGGAAGATTTTAATACTCTTGGGTTATCTGTTGATGTGGGACATTCTGAATCTCGCACTTGTTGGATAGATGTGGGGAGTAATAAGAAAGTTATATCGGTTGAGGTTACTAATCTGAAATTAGATTATTTCCCTAATCAATAGGATGATTCTTTAAAGGGCTATCAAATAATCAAGGAGGGATTTTAAGGTGAAAAGGAAAATTTTAATATCGTTCTTTGTCATACTTTTAATTTTAGCCTTAACCGGTTGCGATGAGATGGTTGCTCCGGAATTAACTGATAGGTTTTTGGCAGAGGAAGCAGTTTATAAGTATTGGCAGGCAATTATTAACCGGCAATATGAATTGGCTAAATGTTACTGTATAATCGGCGGAATTTGGGATAATAAGGTTGACGAATGGGAAGAATATATCAATATTAATTCTGAAGGTGAGGCTTCCTTTTTAATGATTTATTTCGATAAGTTTTATAAACCGACTGAGATAATTGGAGATAATGCTGTTGTATATGCAAGAATTATTACCGATAAAATAGTTGAACCCACTAAAAAAATGAATGGAATAGATATCGATATCTTTGAATACGAAACAGAATTAATTAAGCAAAATTACCCATACGGAAATTGGGAACTTAAATAAAATTTAAAAAAGAAATCAAATTTCGGTGATCCGGTTTTTCTCGGGACAGAGTTATCCGGACCGCTGATCCCTGCTCCCCGGGCTTAGTATTTCTTCCCGGGGGCAGGTTATTTAAAAATTAGAGGTGATTAATTGTGGTTGCCATTAAAAAATTTATTGAGTTATCCCGGGTTATCGCTGATAAGATCTTATTTTTCTTATTTGATCCTAAAAGGTCAAGGTGGTAATCATAAAGAAATGGCGTTAAAACTAAAGGATTTAGAAGAAACGAGGTCTTTTTATAAGGTGGAATTAGAGAAGGAAGAACTAGCAGGGGGAGAAAGAGATTCATTTTTAAAGGCTCTGGGAATTATTGAGAAATGTATTGAGAGAGAAGAAGAAGCCGAGAAAAAAAGAAAGGATAATAAATTTATTGTCTATGATCAGATAAGGCGGTGATCCTGTGGCCATTAAAAAATTTATTCTCGAACTTTACCGGACTATCGCTGATTTTATTTTAAATCGTTCATAAGAAAAGGACATAGAAAAGGCTTTTAAGAAAAAACTTAAAGCTCTAAGGGGATACGATTTTGTTTTCTTAGATTGTCCCCCGAGCTTGAGTTTAATAAACCTTAATGCTTTGGAATATGCAGAAGAGATATTTCTACCGGTGAGTATGGATTATTTAGCTCTTAGAGGAGTAAAGCAGGTTATAGAATTATTATCCGAGAATATTAAGCTAACAAAAATAATACCCACTTTTTATGATAAGAGGACCAGGAAAAGCAAAGAGATATTAGAAGATTTAAAAAACTTCTTTAAAGATAAGGTTACTAAACCTATAAGAGTGAATGTTAGAATATCAGAGTGCAGTAGTTTTCATAAAACAATTTTTGAGTATGATCCTGGCAGTAGAGGGGCAATTGACTATAAAAGTTTAGCTGAGGAGATAATAATATGAGAAGAAGAACTGGCGAAAGTATGAAGGATTTAATGTTGGGTGAAGAATTGTATAAAAAGAAACCTACCAGTAAGACAGTAAAACAGCATACCAGTAAGCTGGTAATAATAAGTAAAATTGACCAAACATAAAGGAATGGAACATGTATATTTTTATAGATGAAAGTGGTGATTTAGGAGAAAACAAAGCACACAAATTCTTCATAATTGGAATGATTTTTTGTAAAAATTTACATATTGTAGAGAAGCTAAATCAAATAATTAAAAAACACAATAATTTCTTATGGAACAATGGTTGGCCAAGGGATGTAGAAATTAAAGCTTATACTCTTTTTAACTATAAAAGCATACCAAAGATTATAAATAGCAACATCGCAATAAGTCCAAAAAAATATCTTAATGAAATATATAGAGACATAAATAAAATAGATATAAAAGCTGGTTTTATTATTCATAAACCAGAAAATCAAGGTGAAGCATTTAAATGTCTCCGAAAAGAAAAAATTTACAATTTTTTATCAAAAAAACTCTTCATCGCTTGTTTCAAATATCTGGAATCTCCTCTATTTATAAATGTTGATCAAAGAACTACTACATTAATAAAGAAAGAAAAAATGATTGATAAAAATGAACAAAGACTTAATTTAAGTTATATAGGATATATAGAAAATGAACTAACGTATCAGTTTGCTACCTGGCATTACATTCAGCCTGAGATCGAAATAGAATTTAGAAATTCAAAACGCGTGAAGGGCTTACAGGCAGTAGATTATCTTTCTTGGGCTATTAGAAAGAAGCATGAAGGTAAATGCTTTTGGGCAAATTTAATCAGTGGAATAGAAAAAATAGAGGAAGTAGATAATTTTTAAATAAAATAAAAAAGCAGTGTTTGCATTGGCTTCGGCTAGGATACACCCAGCTTATCGGGAATTGATTTTTTTTACCAATTCGTGACTCCACCGCTTTACACTGCAATTTGAATATATCATAACTAAAAAAAAATGTCAATATTTTTTACATAAATAATAAATTGAGATAGTAAAAAAAGAAGGTACCAAATTATCACAAAATATCGTCCAAAGAGGAGCTATGTTTCAAAAAATCCCCCAAAGCGTTATCGACAAATAGCAAACCTTAAAAGAGGCAAAGAACCTGGATCGCTTGAAAAACTAAAACATTTAAAATTAGAAAAAAAAGAAATTACAGGACCTGAATATCATAGAATTTGCAACCGATCCCGATTATTTAGGTTTATCCTTTGAAAAAAGGCCGGCGCAAGAAGTTATTCTCAGGGCTTTATATGGCCTTCCTTTAGACGAAAAACAATTAGAAATTTATCAAAAAATCACTAAGAATAAAAAGGAATTCGAAGCCGGAATAGATATTATATACATATCAGAGGCTTTGGGACATAGAAATATTAAAACCGCAAGAAGATATTTAGGGATCACACAAGACGATGTTAAGAAAGCTTTCAAGAATTTTACAATTTAAGAGAAGCAAGTTTTTAACGATAAAAGTAAAAAGAAGAAGGGAATCATAGGGGGCTAAAAAAAGAAGGGCTTTAAAATCAAAACACGGGCGTTTTTTTTGGCCTAATTAACGGAAATACTATATATACCATTACTTTTAGCTGTTTTGAAGATTAAAGGGTATAAAGGGGGTAAGTAAGTGTAAGGTTATAAGCGAGCATAGAAGCGCTGTAGGATCAAAAATAGAGGGTTTTAGGGGATAAATAGAATAATTACAGATAAATCCCAAAGATGATGATTAGTAATGGGCAATGGCACAAAAGGCACAAAAATACTATTTTTTTAGGCTAACAAAAAAACGACAAAAAAGGGTTACTGCTCTAAAGGGTCTAAAAGGGTTTAAAGGATAATTGGATTTACGGGGTTATGGTCTGGGCTGGCTCGAGGCAAGGTTAGAAATATGTCAGTTTTCAGGCAGTTACTCGGGCAAAACCAGATTAATGATTAATGAACAAATGACATAAATGACATAATAAATAGACAAAAAGGGTTTACTACTTAAAAGGCCCTAATAAAATACACCGATAAATCCGATAGAGCAGTGCCCGTTAATAACGACGAAAAACGTGGAATAGGTTTTGAGTAAAAGCCCAAAGAGATCACTCCGGATATTAACAAATCTAACCGTTAAATCGGTGAAAATCGGTGCGATAAATCACAGAATATCACAGAAAGGCAACCCGACAAATCCGACAATAAAACACTTTCTATAATTCCACAAATACACACACTTTTAGAAGGTTTCTAAATGTAACAAATGTAACAAAAAAACACTTTTTAAAGAGGCAAAATTATACTGCATTTTGCTGCACTAAATCAGAGGTTAATATCTTTTCAATTGTTACAAAAGGTCAACCTTTTAGTTGAGGAAAGTTGAGGTATCAGGTTAACGAAAGTTAACCTTTTTAGTTAAGAAAAGTTAAAATGTAAGAAAGGTTAATTAAAAAGGAAAAGAAGCTATGAAAGAAAAAGAAAAACATAGGTTAGCTTATGAATACTATTTTATGCTTGGTGGGTTTGTAAGTAAAAGAAGCAAAAAGGAAACAACAAAGAAGTTAGATATTAAAAGGGGTAGCAATTTTTATAAAAATATTGGTAGCCTTTCCGGTAGAAGAAGTTTACTCCGGGTAGCGCGTAAGTTTAATGTTTCAAGAACTGCAGTAAATAACTGGTATAAAGCTTTTAACTGGGAAGGAAGGGTCCGGGAAAGGGATCAGGAAATACAAAGAAAGGTAATTGAAAAAGGTAGTTAAAAGTAGCACGTAAGTTTACAGTTTAACAGTATTTTTATTTAACTATCTTAAGTTTTCTTTAGTTTTTAAAGGAAATTATAAGCAGTCAAATGATATATACCATAGAATTAGTAAAGGTTTGAGATGATTTAATAAAGAAGCAATGGCAGTTTTACTTAAGATTTACCGGATAATTAAAAAAACGAGTCTCTACGATGTATTTTAAGGGGGGCCTTTTAAAGGCTGTGGTATGATTCTACCTTACTTTTTTAACTAAATGCCAGGGCAAAAAAGGAAGTGAAGATAAATAATTAATAAAGTAGAAAAACAAAAAAGAATATATCAAATTAGTTTATTATTAAGAAGGAAACCGATACCCTTTATATTGCAATTCATTGCACAAAACTGGGGTTTGGAAAAGCGACAAGCCTATAATTACATTGAGTTGGCCAGAAAAGAATGGCAAAAATATTTTTCTCATTTAAAGGGTAGTGGAATGAGTTATCATATAGCTCAATTAAGAGATTTAAAAGACCAGGCCTATAGTAGGAAAGTGGTTATAGGAAGAGGTGATAATAAGGAAACAGTTATCATCGCTGATTTGGGATTGGTATTTGAAATAACCAAAGAAGAAGCAAAACTAATGGGGATTTACCCTGCAGAAAAACATAAAATAGATGAGATTAAGAAGATTATTATTATCGGCAAAAAGGAAAAAGATGATGATGAAGAAGAATACAGGAAACCATAATTGATTTAAGACAATTTGAATAGGTTGATCATACCTTACTTTTTAACTAAATAATCAAAAGAAGTTTACAAAGTTTACAAAAAAATGACAAAAAGAGGGCTTTTCTTTTAGCAGTTATTCGGGGGAAAATTTCGCTAAAAATAAAATTGCTACATTTATTAAAACTCTTATAATTTAAGGGTTTTAAGAGATAAAGAAGAAAAAATATATTAGAATATATTAGAAAATTAGGGGGTAGTATTATCCTCAAAATTAGGCAGGGGTTATGCCAGCGTTATACCAAAATAATGTCCCTCAAATGTCCCGTTTTTTAAAGGTAACAAATCTAACAAAAAATGGACAAAAAAGAAGGGTTTAAAAGAGGATAACAAATAAGCTGTAATTCTAAAATTAATATTTTGAATCATTTTTTATTTTGTTCACTTTTAAATATTTCGTCGAAAAATGAAAACACAATAATCCAACTTTGGCGTATACTTATAATTGTTGTTATTAAAGTTAAGGCCAATAAATATTTAGGTATATTATTGAGACAAATAGCCATATTATTAATATTGAGTTGAAAGAGGCCTAACTCTTTTTCAAATAAGTATGTTAGGGTAGTGATTATACATAGTAGAATTGGCAGAAAATGAACTGGAACTACTAGTTCGACAAGCTTATAATATTTTTTAATATCAATTGTGAATACTAAAATAGTAAGGTGTAGTACAAGGGCGGTTAATAAAGCTATACTAATATTCATTGTTTCTTCCATTGAATTTACAAATGAGACAATAAAAGGATTCTATTATTATTTTACTTTCTCTTTTAATTCCTTGCCTGCCTTAAAGAATGGTACATTTATAGCTTTTACTTGGATTTTTTCGCCAGTACGTTGATTTTTGGCCATTCTAGTAGCTCTTTTTCTGGTACCAAAAGAACCAAAACCTGGCACCCTAACCGTTTCTCCTCTGGCTAAGCAATCCTCAATATTTTCAAATACAATATCGGTGTTTTTTTTAGCTTTACTTCTTTTCCATTCTATTGCTGCATCTCTTCCTGAACTCCCAGCGGAAAAGCCACTTTTGAATATATTTAGCATAGAAAGTTTTTTTGTTTTTTCCATTTTAACAACCAACACACATTTTTAATTTTTTTTATAATTTTGATAATCAAATCTATATCTTAATTTAAAATACACTTTGTAAAAGTTTATGTCAATAATCTTTTTATTTAATATATGCGCAACGTAAAATAATATTTATTATTATACATTAAATAGCTAAAAATGTTTAACTTTGTAGTATGAATATTTGACATAAGCGTTTTATGTGTGATAATATATAAGCAAAGTATCTATTTAGCAAAGGAAAAAATATGATAAAGCCTAAAAAATTAGTAGGTTATTGTAGGGTAAGCACAGATAACCAAAAAGAAGAAGGAACTATTGAGATCCAGGAAAAGAGCCTAATGGGATATGTTGAGAAAAATAATTATGAATTACTAAAAGTATTCAAGGATAATGGGATAAGTGGCGGATCTGAATTAGAAAATAGACCAGGGCTAGCAGGGCTTTTTAATTATTTAGAAGGCAATCCCGAAATAGAGGGGATATTAATTTTCAAGTTAGATAGATTAGCCAGGGATCTTTATATCCAGGAGCATTTAATCAAAAAATTAGAGGAACTTAATAAAAAACTTATCAGCATAAAAGAACCTAATTTAGATAGTAAGGACCCAATGAGAAAGGCTTTCCGGCAGTTTATGGGGATAGTATCCGAATTAGAAAAAGCTTTTATCACTATGCGACTTAGCGGAGGAAGGATTAATAAGGCTCAAAAGGGCGGTTATGCCGGAGGGGCCACTGCTTTAGGATATAAAATAAAAAACAAAGAACTGGTAATCGATGAGGAGCAGGCAAAAATAATCAAAATGATATTTAAGATGAAAAGATATAAGAGGATGGGCTTAAGAGAGATAGCCCGAGAATTAAATAAAAATAGCGTACCTACCGCAAGGGGCGGTAAGTGGTACGGTGGGACCATTAAATACGTTTTAGAAAATTCTCTTTATAAAGGCTTGGCTCATTATAAAGATAATAAAGTCAAAAATATAGGTTTGGCCTTAATTTAAAGGCTTTGAGTTAAATACCTGTATAAATAATATGTATTTTTTATACAGCATACAATGTATATAAATAAAAATTCATCTCAGAGTATACCAACATTTGGAGCGCAAACAAAGTAATTTGATATTTTTAAAATTTATAACGGGGGTAATATGACAGAAAATAATATAACTTTATTTAGTTTTAATAGTGGTTCTAATAAAAAAACGGATTTGGGAACAGAATCTATAATCAATCAAGATATGTTTTTAGAAATTTTATCTAAAATTGAAGAAGCAAATGAGAATGGTAAAATAAAGTTAGAAACTAATAAAGTAATTGGAATTGTACAAAACACTAGAAAAGATAATTTGGGCCTTTTAAACATTTCTTCTAACGGTGGTACTGCAATAATTAATAAAGAGGTATTAGTAAATGAGTTAAATCAGATAATAAACGCACAAACTATTAAAAGAGCAAAATATTATATTAGTCGTCTTAAGAAAAGTTTGACTGAAATTAAAACCAGCAAAATTAATGATTTAAATCTTAATAGGTGGAAAGAATATAACGATATACTTACAGATAGTTTATGGATTTTAAATAAAAGAGATAATTCTGGGGCGCACAATGCAGGGTATTGGGGCAATTTCATTCCTCAAATACCACACCAGTTTTTAAGAAGATATACAAAACAGGGTGAATATGTTTTAGATGCTTTTTTAGGTAGCGGAACAACACTGATTGAATGTAAAAGATTGGGTAGAAATGGTGTTGGCGTAGAACTATTGCCAGAAGTTGCAGAAATGGCAAAGAAAAATATTTCTTTTGAAAAAAATATATTTAATGTTAAAACAGAAGTTATTAATGCGGACAGTGCTGAATTAAATTTTAAAAGAGAGTTGGAAAATAGAGGTATTAAATCAGTTCAATTTTTAATAATGCATCCGCCTTATTGGAATATTATTGAATTTAGCAAGAACGAAAAAGATTTATCAAACGCTAAAAGTCTTGAAGATTTTTTAAATCTCTTTGGAAAAATTGTAGATAACACCTATGATGTTTTAGATAAAGGTAGGTATTTTGCAGTAGTAATTGGGGATAAATATTCGCAGGGAGAATGGATACCTTTGGCATTTTACGTTATGAACGAAGTTTTAAAGAGAGGATACGTTCTAAAATCTACAATAATTAAGAATTTTGAGGAAACAAAAGGTAAAATGAATCAAAAAGAACTATGGAGATATAGAGCATTGGTCGGTGGGTTCTATATCTTTAAACATGAATATATATTTTTATTCAAGAAGGTGAAAAAATGAACTTAATTGAAATTGAATTAGAATTAAAAAAAAGACTATCCTACCCATATTTATGGGGTAGAAAACAGAATAACTATTACAATGGACAGACTAATTTTATCTATGAAATAAAAAGCTTTGAAAAATTATTAGAAGAAATAAACATTAGGTTTAAGGGCAAAAATGATTATAATAATTTTTTCAATTATGCCTTAAATCGTTGGTATAATTACTGGTCAGCAAGAGCCGCTGAAGATATATTTTGTTCTTTACCAAATATTGTACCTGCTAAAAATGAAAGAGATAGGTTAGTAGATTTTTCGATTTATGGCATTAATTTCGATCACAAGTCATCAGTTTTCCCAAAAGGATATGATGGAACATTTGAAGATGCCTTAAAAAATCCAGGAGATTTATGTGAATGGCTTTATGAAAATCAAAGCCAAGAGCAAAGAAAACATCTAAAAAATAGATTATTCATTATTCTTTATTCGCCCCAGGGCAATCATTGGAAATTAAAGGCCGAAATATCTTTAATTAAGACTAGAATTGAAGGGTACGTCAATAATTTTAATAAGGATAAATTAATAAAAATCTCACTAGAAAAAGATAGTATCACTTTAAGCGATATAATTTGGGTGGTAAAATAATGGCAACAACACATGTTTTTATTGTTGATACTACAACATTCAAATTACATTTAGAATATTTGTTTGCTGGTACTGGTGCAGCTGATAAGGTAGTAGATTTTAACAATAAACAATTAACAGCTTTACCGCATACAACTGAAAATAATTTAGTGGGAATGATTGCGGACTCCCAAAGATTGCGAAAAGGTGATTTTGTCATGTTTTATTTACAACAAAAATATTCTGAGAATGTTTATGAGGGAAAATTTTATGGAATATTTAAGGTTAAAGAAGATTTGTCTTTTTTAGATAATAATGATTCTGGGCAATTCTTAAAAAATGAATTAGTAAAATCCTTAACTTTTAGGACATTGCTTGAGCCTTTTGAGATTTATTCGAAAGGGGTTACGGAATGGGAGGCATTAGACGAAATAAAGCATATTCAATCACCAAATCAAATGTTATGGAGTATGATTTACAGGAAGTTAAAAGGCAACAGAGGAAATACAATGATAACTATTTATGAAAGTGAAAGATTATTTAAGCTGTTAAGAGACAAAAATAATCGTCAAATGCTTTCGGGAGATAGATTCACCTTTGATGTTTTAGTACAAGAAATAAAACAAGATATAGATAGACATAATTACACCGGAAGAAAAGAAAATATAAATATTCTTCCGAGATTGATTAATAAATACCGAAGCTATAGAGCTTTTGAAACTCATTTACAGGCATATATTGTCCAGAATATCGGTAGAAATACAAATAAAAGTTTAGATACCTCTCTTCTCAATGGGTTAAATTTTGAGTGGTTAGGAAATGAAGTTTCTTGTGGAGTGGGTATGCAAAGAATAGACATAATGCTTTCTTTGATTAAGAATAACATTAAAATAGTTCTTCCCATTGAATTGAAGACTGTTGAGGCAAGCACAAATAATATTATTCAGATTCAAAGATATGTTGATTGGTTAGAGCAATATTATATTCCAAATAGAATTAGTGATGTTCAACCAGTTTTAATTTCTAAAAAGATAGTAAATAAAAATTCTGATAATTATCGAAAAATTATAGAAAGTTTTAAATATTTTAATGATAAAAATAATCGATGTATATCTATAAAATATATTGAATATGAATTAGAAGAAGATAAAATAAGTTTTCAAGAGGTAATTTATTAAAGTAAAAGGCTTCGCCCCTGTTTTATTAGAAGCAATTTCAATATTTCCATTTTTGGAATATTTTCTGTTAACTTTATTTATTCCGAAACATATCTTTTTATTGAACTGAGTAGAGTAGTTAATAAAAAGGAGAACTAATGCAAATAATCGCTTTAATCAATCAAAAAGGCGGAGTTAGCAAGACAACTTGCGCAGTTAACATAGGAGCAGGCTTAAATAAGCTTAGGAAGCGCGTCTTGCTGATAGATTTAGATCCACAGGCACATTTGACTTACAGTTTGGGAATACCCGCCCACGAGCTTAAAAATACTGTTTATGAGCTTTTAAAGGGAACCGTAAGTTTAAAGGAAACAATTATCGAAAGAAATGGTCTTAGCCTGGTCCCCTCTTCTCTTAATTTATCCGGAGCTGAGATAGAATTTTCAGGGTTGGCCGGCAGGGAATTTTTACTTAAAGAAACCATAGAAGGATTAAATAAATTTGATTATGTTTTTATTGACTGTCCCCCCAGCTTAGGACTTTTAACTTTAAATGCTCTTACTACTGCTCAAAATATTTATATCCCTTTACAAACAGAATTTTTAGCTTTGCAGGGAATGACAAAGCTTTTGGAGACGATAAAAATAGTTAAAAAAAGATTAAATAAAGATTTAGAAATAACCGGAATTATAGCTACGAGGTTTGATAATAGAAAAAATCTTAATAGAGAAGTTGTGGAAAAAATAAAAGAATATTTTGGCAATAAACTATTTAATACTTTAATTAGAGATAACATATCTTTGGCCGAAGCCCCAAGTTTTGGTAAAACTATTTTTGAATATAAATCTAATAGTTATGGAGCTAAAGATTATTTAGACCTTTGTAAGGAAATTATAAAAAGAGGTTAAATAAATGGCAAAAAAAGAACGGTTAGGTAGTGATCCTTTTAAAGATTTTTCTTTGAATTGGATTAAGGATACCAGGGAAGAAAAAAAAGACTCTAAAGAGTTAAAGACACAAAAGCCTAAAGAAGAGTTTAAGCGTCAAAGCGTTTTGACGTCAAAGAGCTTAAACGCTAAAGCGTTAAAACGTCAGAACGTCAGAACGTCAGAACAGGATAAAATTACAGAAACAGGACCTAAAAGAAAACATACTATTTATTTGTCTTCCGGCCAATCAAAGAAATTAAAAATTTATGCTGCCGAAAACAATATGAAGTTAAGTGAAATTATCGAAAAATTAATTAGTGAAAAAATATGACGTTTTAGCGTTTTGACGTCAAAGCGTCAAAGAGCTTTAGCGTTTAAGCGTCAAAACGTTTTAATGCTTGCTTATATTCCAATAGATAGGAGGAGAGAAAATGCCTTTAGAAGTTAGCGGATTAAAATTATATAATGTGGATGAAGTTGCAGAGATGTTAAAAAGTACTAAGCCTACTATAAGATCTTATTTTAGGGAAGGAAAAATTAAAGGGCAAAAAGTCAACGGAAAATGGTATATCACAGATGATAATCTTAAAAGTTATCTGAGTGGGGATTATCCGGTTCTTAAAAAATAAATATGTTTAGGAGTTAAAATAAACCAATATGAATAAAAGGAAAAAAGATGTAATAATTTTCTCAGTTGTTGTGTTTATTATTATTTTCTTTATTGCATTTATGTCAAGTACAGAAGTAAATAGGGTTTATAAAAAAATTAACGAAAATACATATATTATTGAAACCGTAAAACAAATCCAGCCATTAAATTATGATACTGGCGGTGCTATATATGCTTGGATTTTAGGTATTATTGTTATATCCATATCCCTGTATGTTGCTTTTGTGAAAATAAAAGAAAAGGATATAAATAAAATGCAAACGATTGTTTTAGCCACTATTATTCCGATTATTCTTTTTATTAGTTTTTTAGCCGCTATGCAATTATTAGACATTACTACCTTGGCCGACGCGTGGTTTTTTATATTAGTTACATTGATACTTATAGCTATCTTTGAATATGATCTATTCGGGAATAAAACAATTATTTCTTTCTTTGATTTTAAACTACTAATTAAAATAATTATTTTTTCTATAATATTATTTTTTATTATAGGACTTTTAGGTGAATTAATCCCACCCTTTACAAAAACCCTAACAACTTCTCCAATTACAAAAGAGCAATATGAAGAATACAAGGGAAAAAATATTGATTGGAGCAAGTATTTAATACCTAAACCAAAAAAATAATATATATAATTTAATTAAATATTTTATCTAAGAAATAATTGACTTTTAATTACGAAACATCATATTTTGAATTAAGAAATACTGGACTTTGAATTAAGAAATACTGGACTTTGAATTAAGAAATACTGGACTTTGAATTAAGAAATACTGGACTTTGAATTAAGAAATACTGGACTTTGAATTAAGAAAAATGTTTGTTACCTTTTATTTATAAGGTTTTGCTGGTGCATACAATACTAATAATATATACAATAACAACAACAGAGAAATGTTGTTGTTATTCAAAATAATCAAAGAGGAAAAAATGAAAGAACCCGAAGAGATTATTATAAAAAATAATAACGAAATAGATTTACCAAAGATAATAAATTCTGAAGTAAATTTATTAGTATTCCCGTTTTTTATATTAGAAAGGAAAAGTAAAAAGTTAGAAACCGAATATAAAGATATAGTTAAAAGAGGGGATCAGAAGATAGAAATTATTTGGAATGTTTCAGCAAACCCTAAATATGGTTATCCTGGTCCTTTTGATAGAGAGATCCATAAAACCATTGAGCAAATTACAACAGAAATTCTAAGAGAAAATAATATTATAAAAAATCCTATTAAATTCTCTATTTATAATTTATGTAAGAGAATGGGAATTACCACTTCCGGAGGTAAAAATTACCGCAAGACAAAAGAGGCTTTAGAGCGGATAAGAATGACCGGAATAAAATCAGAAGGGGCTTTTTATCATAAAGGTAAAAAACAATGGATATCAAGCGTTTTTGGGTTATATGATGGGGTAGTATTTAAAGGCGAGCAATTAGAAGACGGCACCATTGCAGAAACAAATTTATTATATCTAGGTGATATCTATCTCCAGAGCTTAAATTCCTTTTATGTGAAGCCAATCGATTATGATTATTTAAAAAGTCTCAAAAGCAAAATAGCTTCCAGGCTTTATGAAATTTTAGGGGTAAAGTTCTACGGTTTGAGAAATAAGAGAGAAAAATTTATTTGTTATAGATATTCTAAAATATGCCAACTTCTTCCAGTAACTCCCCACAAATATATCTCTTTAGCTAAACAGCAATTAGACCCGGGAAATCATGAACTTCAGGATACTGGCTTTATTTCAAAATATGACTGGAGTGAAAACGGAAATAAGGACTGGCTTATCTATTATTGGCCAGGAGAGAGAGCTAAAGAGGAAATGAAAAGGGCAAGGATAAAGAGTATTGATGACCGGACAGAAGAATATCTAGCAGGCCCAAAAGAGGAAGCAACAAAATATTCCCAAGAGCAGATTGATTTAATTAATCAATTAGTTAAATTAAATGTTTCTAAAGTAACTGCTGAAAATCTAATAAAAAATAATGATCAAGAATTAATAAAAAAATGGATAGAGGCAATTAATTATACTAATGCCGATGATAAAGCGGCTTATTTAGTGAAGGCAATCAGAGAGAATTGGCAATTCCCGGAGGAATATTTAAGGGAAATAAAAGAGGAAGAACAAAAAGAAGAAAGGGAAAAAATAGAAGTTATTAAAACAAAACTACAAGAAGAGGAAAATAAAAAGAGGCAGGAAGAGATTAAAAGAATAGGGCAGATTTATAATTCACTTAATCCTTCACAGCAGGAAGAGATAAGGATAGAAACAGAAAACAGGCTACCGGAGTTTTGGAAGGTGCAATTAAATAAGGAAAGAATTAAAGGAAAAACATCAAAAATGCTCGAGGTTGTCCTGGAAGAAAAGAGGAGAGAAATAATAAAAGAGTGGATTGAGTCCGGAAGAATTAAAGATATAAGAAGCAAGATAAAATAGCCTTTAATTGATATATTTATTTTATTAAAAATTCGCTTAAATTAAAAATATGGATAACTTAACTAAAAAGCAAAGACAGCATTGTATGTCTAAAATAAGAAGTAAAAATACTAAACCAGAAAAGATTGTAAGAAAAACATTAGATAAACTAGATATAAAATATAATATTCATACAAAGATATTGCCCGGAACCCCCGATATAGTTATTTCAGAAACAAAAAAAATTATCTTTGTAAATGGATGTTTCTGGCACCAACACAAAAACTGTAAAAGAGCCAACATACCTAAAACAAATAAAGAATACTGGATAAAAAAACTAAGCCGAAACATAAAAAAACAAAACGCAGATATTAAAAATCTAAGAAAATTGGGTTGGAGTATTTCAACAATTTGGGAATGTCAAACCAAAGACGAAATGGTTTTAATGAAAAAAATAAAAAGGATATGTAAGAATGACAAAAAACATTGTTTTCAAGCTTGCTGAACTATTTTGTGGACCAGGGGGCCTTGCACTAGGTGCATTATTATCAAAAACAACTGACAAGAACGGCATTGAATATAATATTAAACCTGTTTGGGGTAATGATATAGATGAATATGCATGTAAAACTTACATAAGAAATATTCACAAGAATTGTGATGCAGATGTAATTTGTAAACCGGTTGAAAATATCAATATAAATAATATACCAGCATTTGATATTTTAGCTTTCGGCTTCCCCTGTAATGATTTTAGTGTTGTGGGCAAGCAAAAAGGAATTAAAGGAAGGTACGGACCGCTATATTTATATGGGGTAGAAGCGCTAAATGTTCATAATCCTAAATGTTTCTTTGCTGAAAATGTTAGCGGGATACAAAGCGCTAATAATGGAGAATCGTTTAAAAGAATTCTTAAAGATCTACAAAATTCCGGAAAAGGCTATAATTTGAACACACATTTATATAAATTTGAGAACTATGGTATTCCACAAATAAGACATAGGATAGTTATTGTTGGGATTAGGAAAGATATAAATTTAAAATTTGAAGTTCCTGCTCCCACTCACATTAATAATTATATAACCGCAAAAGAAGCTATTGAGAACCCGCCTATTCCTATATATGCAACCAACAATGAATTTACCAAACAATCAAAAATAGTGATTGAACGTCTTAAACATATTCCTCCGGGGGAAAATGCCTGGCATGAGGGACTCCCCGAACATTTACGGCTTCATGTAAAAGGGGCTAAAATGAGTCAAATATATCGCCGCCTTGATCCAAATAAGCCATCCTATACAATTACTGGAAGTGGCGGTGGAGGTACTCATGGATATCATTGGGAAGAAAACCGTGCTTTAACAAATAGAGAACGGGCAAGGATACAAACATTTCCCGATGATTTTATTTTTGAAGGGCCCAAAGAAAGAGTAAGAAAACAAATCGGGATGGCTGTTCCACCAAAAGGAGCAAAAATTATATTTGAAGCAATTTTAAAAACTTTTGCAAATATACCATATAGACATATTGACGCTAAAATAAATAATTCTAACAATAAACTAAAAGTATCATTTTAATATTTTTATAGCAAACTAATTAAATTGTCCCAACCTGCTTTATCTTTATAAAGATGGCCTGATTTCTTTACATAGCGCACCCCATCAAATTTTTGTCCAGGTATTTCACTTACTTTTTCTAACTCCTCAAGTTGACACCAGCCTGCAATTTCGCAGTCTATACTTTCAAAATATGGTATTTCATTTTTATATAAATCGAAATGTTGTTGATTTTTTACTGTTTCAATTATTTTTTCCCTCGTCAATCTTAATAGGTGATCATCAGGCATATTGGGTCTGCAGAAGATATATATATCCGATTTTCTATTTTCTAATAAAATCTCATTTTCGCCCAATACTAAGTAAGCGCTTTTTGGTTTTGAAGATTTAATTCCCACACCCTTTTTAGGCTCTCTTTTAATTCCATTTTTTTCTATCATAATTATGTCTTGAGGTACAATTTGCTCGTGGATCTCAAAATCTAGGCTAATTCCAAAATTAAATTTTTCTTTAAAGAATTTCTGAACTGCAACTTCAGCTAACTGGCCTTTTATCCAATTTGTAATTTTTTGACCAAATTCTCTTTGTCTTGCTGTTCCCCAATCTGAAAGTACATATCCTTTAAAATGTTGTGCTAATGCAAAATCTAAACATAATTGATAATCCTGAAATTCAAGCTGGATGGTACGCCACTTATATTGTTCTTTCCACTCAGATAATCTTCTAAAGTTAAAATAAAATCTTCCTCCGCCATATCTAGGTTCACATTGAAATTCATCTGCGAACATAAAATAATTATCAAATATTTTTTTCTCCAATTCTAAAAAAGAAATTGCGCTTTTCCTATCTAAATTTGCAATTTCGCGGTACATATTAGAGTTATTCGAATACATTGTTATAAAATACCTTTCGTTTAAAAAATTCCCTATGACCCACTTTAATTATTTTAAATTGCATATATATTAACCAAATTCATTTTCATCTAATAATATTATTTCGACAAATATTTTAAAAATCCTTCTTTTTTTAAATATTATTTCCTTCACTTCAATTTCTTGTAAATTAATCCTTAATATTTTAACTTTTAATTTGTTAGTAACAAAGGCAATTCGAAATATTGACAAAGTAATAGAAATAAAATATAATGTAATCGTTAACAATTGTAAACGGTTACAATTAAGATTACATAAATTTAGATAATTTCATAAAGGAAATAAATATGAAAATAAATATAAAGGATGTGGCTAAAAAAGCAGGGGTTTCTACAGCAACTGTCTCCAGAGCTTTAGGAAATTTTCCCGGGGTCAGGGAAAAGACCAGAAAAAAAGTTCTTAAAACCGTATCGAAATTAAATTATGAAATAAATGCAGTTGCCAGAAACCTGAGAAGGAAAAAGACTAATTCTATTGGAATAATTGTGGGGAATGTTCTTTCTCAGTTTTATTCAGTTATTGCTAAATCTGTGGAGGATACCAACAATAAACTTGGTTATAATACCATTTTATGCAATGGAGATGAAAATCCTGAGAAAGAACTCAACTATCTAAAAGTTTTAAAGTCTAATAGAGTAGATGGAATAATACTCACTCCTACCGGTAAAAATTCAGAATATGTTCAGCATCTGATAAATTCAGGAACCAAAATGGTGCTTTTGGACAGGTTGATAGAGGGAGTAGATTGTGACGCGGTTTTAGTTGATAATATTAATGGTGCCTATAAGGCAGTAAAACATCTGATAGATCAAGGTTATAGAAAAATTGGAATAGTGGATGGCTACTTAGACCGGACTACTGGCGCAGAAAGACTGAGAGGATATTTGCAAGCGATAGAAGAAGCTGGCATAGCCAAAGATGATAGCCTGATTAAAATTGGTGATTTTAAAAAGGAGAGTGGCAGGAAATTAACTAAAGAATTATTGGAACAATCTAATAGACCGGAAGCAATTTTTATCGCTAATATAGATATGTCTATGGGTGCATTAATTGCTATCAAAAAGGCGGGGATTGCCATACCCAATGATATAGGCATTGTTTGTTTTGATGATTCGGATTGGGCTTCGATATTAGAGCCGTCAATAACTGTAATAAGACAACCTGTATATCAGCTTGGCTCTACAGTAGCTGAATTATTAATAAAGAAGATAGAAAATAATCAAAACAATTCAGATCATAAACCAAAAATAATAACTCTAGACACAAAACTTGTAATCAGAGATTCTACAAAAAGCAAAAATAAAATCTTAAAAAGATAATAGATTAAATTCAATGGTCGTATCCATTAATAGGTATTTTATTGAAAGCTTCAGAAAACTGGGATAGATTAGATTAGATAAAATAAAAAATTAACTTCTAATTTCGAAAAAATAAATAAAATAGGCAGAAATTAAAGAATAAATTTCTCAGCACCTTTTTCAAATAAAAATTCTAAGGTCAAACGAGAAGAAAAAAACAAAAGGTAATCCATCAGTTATTTATTGAATATAAAAAAATACATGATTATTTTGGCCGAGGAGAAAATTGGGAGGTGATAGATATATACTTTTTAATTAGTTAATATTATAATAGAAAAAAGGAGATTTTGGTGATGAAAAAAAACATTTTATGGTTAGTGACATTGGTATTGGTCTTGAGTGTAAGTTTTTCGTCGGTTGTTTTTGCAGACGAGAAAGAATTGATTGAATTGGAGTTTGTATCATGGCAATGGGAGGAACCTGGGTTTGGAGATTATTGGAACTTTGTGGCAGATGAGTTTACAAAAGCTAATCCCAATATTCGTATTAAGCCAACTAGTATCGGAACTGGTGCTGACTACCAACAGTACTCAATCACACGTTTTACAGCTGGTGATATCCCTGAAATAAATCAAGTAAAGGGAGCATATTCACGTCAGTACTATGCCTTGGGCTTGTTGGAACCACTCGATGGATTTCCCGGATTTAAAGAACTCGAATCAAAATTTCTTAATAGTCGAAGTTGGAATATGCATAATATAGATGGACAACAATATTTAATTCCCATTGGCACCTACGGTAAAGTATTATTCTACAATAAAAAGATGTTTGATGAAGCGGGTGTTTCTTATCCCGAGACTTGGGATTCTCTTGATGATTTTGTAATAGCAGCAAAGAAATTGACTAAAGTAAAAGAGACTGGGGAGAAGCAGTATGGTTATTCATTTCCCGATAAAGGTATAAGAAACTACCTATATGGTGTTATGAATTTAATTGCCTGCCAGGGAGGCAATATTGTTACGAAGGGGGAACCTACGGCCACTTCTCCAGAGGTAATAAAGGCGATCTCAATATTAAAAGATCTCCTTGTTTCAGGTGCAACTCCTTTAGGAATCGATTTAACACAGGCGTGGCAAATTTTCTGGGAAGAAAAAGCCGCAATGTTGTATGAAGGACCATGGATATATACTAATATAAAGGAATACAATCCAGATATGATTCCCTATCTTGGATTTGCAGGACTCCCCGGCAACCACCAGGTGGTAGGTATAGGTAATGGGTTCGGTATCATTAAAAATCAAGAACACAAGGACGAAGCATGGAAGTTTATTATGTTCCTCAATTCTGAGCGAATGGTAAAGGCATATGCTGAGATGACAGGACTTCTTTTCCCACAAAATATACCGGTAACCGAAAAAGCTCTTGAAAGCTTCCCTGTACTGCAGATAAGTCAAAAAAATATGGTTAACGGGGTGTTTACTGAACCCGAGGGGATGGAAGCGCATATAGGGCAGATAGTAAACATTGTTTACCCAATAATGGAAGAGGTATTCTATACTGAAATGACACCAGAGGCGGGAGCAGAAAAGCTCCAGAAAGAGTTGGAAAAAGTGAAAGCTGAAATTCTACTAAAATAAAAAATTAAGTATGCAACGATCTAAGGCGGGCAAGCAATGGTTACTTGCCCGTCCTCTCCCCGTTCATTGCTTACAAAGTTCAATATAAAGAGGCTTTTTCAAATTTTAATTTTGGATATGCATCTTCAAAAAGTAGTTGATTTTGCAGTTGCGGCAACTTATCTGAAATATACTGTGCAAGGAGATTGAGATCTCGTTACTAAAGAAGAAGTTTTAGAATTATTAATTAGTAATAAGGAGAACATATTGGACAAATTAAACGATAAGCTAAAAGGTGTAAGCAATAAAACTCCGCAGAAAAGGAAACAATATTTAAGTATATTTCTGATATTGCCGGCACTTGCTTTAATTCTGTTGACAATCGGATATCCAATATCGCAAATGATATACTTAAGTTTTAGGGATTATAATCTATTGATGAGGCCGAAAACTCTTCTAAGGTTTATCGGCATTACTAATTATGTTTATGCTATCACAAATCAAAATTTTCGCCATTCTGTGGTGATTACTCTGGTCTATGCTTTGCTTGTGACCAGTATTGGATATATAATAGGGTTGCTTTCTGCATTGCTTCTGAATTCTCTGCAAATAAAAGCAAAAGGATTTTTTAATTTGTCTGTTTGCCTTCCCTGGGCAATTCCAGGGGCCATAATAGCTTATGTCTTTTTACTACTTTTTCAAAGTCCTGGCGGAATCATCAGTTATTGGATATCCAAAATTGGCTTAGATGTGAATTGGTTTACTCAGATTCTGCCGAGTTTATATCTAATAGTTATAGCTACAGTGTGGGGGGGTTTTCCATTTATAACCATAGGATTATTGGCAGGGCTACAGTCAATACCTAATGAATTATATGAAGCTGCTTTAATCGATGGAGCTTCAACCTTTAAAAAATTTTTCTACATCACTTTACCCGCACTCAATTCAATAACAGCTGTGCTTCTTATACTAACTGTGTCAAGTGCTTTCAGGTCTTTTTCAATAATCTGGATCCTTACAGCAGGTGGGCCCTTACGATTCACTGAGACTCTCGGTATAAATCTATATAAAGAGGCTTTTTCAAATTTTAATTTTGGATATGCATCTTCAATGGGTGTTATAACGCTTCTTATCAATATGTTAATTATCTTTATCTATATACGCCTGATGAAGAAAGAATTTTATTAGTTATTTATTTTTTAAAGAAAGAGCTATATATGATAAACAAACAACAGAGAACTGTAATAAATATTGTAGCACTTTTACCTTTTATTTTTATTGCTTTGTTTCCGATCTATAGCATGCTTGTTTTATCTTTTGCCAGTGAAAAAAACTTATTAGCTTTTCCCCCTAAAATTATACCGACTGAGTATACATTAAATGCATGGCGGAATGTATTTACTACTCGGCCTGTACTTAAGTGGCTAATCAATTCGCTGATCGTCGCAAGCTCGTCAACATTAATCACTTTATTTGTAGCAATATTGGCTGGGTATAGTTTTTCTAGGCATAAAAACCGGCTCATCAGTGGTATTGGGTATTTCTTTTTTATGTCAAGGATGATTCCTCCAACTCTCATTATTATCCCTCTCTATATGCTATTCCGGAAATTTGGGATTATCAACAACCATCTATCAGTAATTCTTGCCTATACTAGTTTCCAGATTCCTTTCGCTTCCTGGATAATGAAGAGTTTTTTTGATACTATCCCAACATCTTTGGAGGAGCAGGCTATGGTGGACGGATGCACTGAAATTGGAGCTCTTTTCAGAGTTATACTCCCCCTCTGTCCTGCAGGGATCATGGCCAGTGTCTTAGCCTCATTTAGTCTTGCGTGGGGTGATTTCATATTTGCACGTACATTTTTGAGTCAAGGTGAGTTGCTCACTATTACTGTTGGTATTAAAACATTTTTTGGGCAATATGAGGTTCATTGGAATGAGATCATGGCTAGTTGCCTTTTGGGAGCCGCTCCACTAATTTTAGTATTCCTTATGTTCCAGAAAGCTCTAGTGAAGGGGCTTGGTGCTGGTGCTGTGAATCAATAATAAAGCATGGGCACTAGGACTGTGGACAGAGACGGCCAAATGACAGGGTTATATCAATTCGGCTTTTCAACACTCTTTTCACTTTATTTGGTAAATATAAATAAAGGAAGGAGAGACTTACAGTATACTTGATAAAGAGTATTTAGAAAAGACGCTGGGTTGGATTCCGAGAATTAAGAAGTTTTTAATGGTGTTAATAGTCAGTGAAAATGTCACCTTTGAGGCCAAAAAATGATAATAAGACAGGGAATTGAAATTACAAATTATGCTAGGAATAAAAATGTTAAAGTTATATTAATTACCGATTCAGAATTAGCTCCAAATGCAGAGAAAGTAAATCTCGCTTTTTTAGTAAAGCATAAAAAATTGAGTTTTTTAATTAATATTATACCGCTACCAATGCTTTAATTAATCCAATTATTACTGTTTTAGTATTTGAAAAAAGGGAAATTACAAGAGTAGATTAAATGATATCTATCGTTTGGTAAGTAAATCGGGCATATTGAAAATATGATTTTATAAAATACATTATTTGAGTAAAAGGAGATCATAAATGATTTAAGAAACTAAATATACATTTTAAAAATTGCTTCTAGGAAGTTATTTATGAACAAGTTAAGATATCCCGAGATTATATAAGTAATATTAAAAAATGTTATTTAAAGGTAACTGGAGGGAATAAATGAAGGGGGTAAAGAAATTTCCAGGGATTATGTCATCGGTAGTTAGTATATTTAATTCTAAGGGTGAAATTGATTTAGATAAAACAAAAAATTTTATTTATCATTTAATTGAAAGCAACTACATCTTAAAGCCGTGATACTTTAAATTGATTTTCTATTATTGTGAATCTAATGAATAAGGGAGGATTTTTAGATGAAACAAATTATTTTAAGAAATTTAAAACTGATTGATGGTACTGGTAAAGAGCCAATTTCTGACGGAGTAGTAGTAATTAATGGTAACAAGATAGAACAGATTGGCTCTAAGAAAAAGATAAAAATTCCAGAAGATGCTGAAGTTCTCGATGTTGGAGAAGGCACAATCTTGCCTGGACTTATTGATGCTCATATGCATTTTATGGGTGTAAGCTCTTTGAACAATTTGATGTTCCCTATTGAACCTGAGCCACTTAAGACAGTCAGAGCCGCGGCTTCCTGTGCAAAGTTAATTAATGCTGGTTTCACATCTGTGAGGGACATGGGAGGTATTATTGGTGTGTATCTTAAGCGCGCTATAGCAGAAGGAGTAATACAAGGCCCCCGCATTTCTTCTGCTCTCAGGATACTATCACAGACTGGAGGACATGGAGATATACACATGCTCCCTATAGATTTTGTTAAAAGTCGTGGCTTCGGAAGGATATGTGATGGTGCGGATGAATGTAGAAAAGCTGCTCGGGAGCAGTTCCGTGAAGGCGCAGATTTTATTAAAATCTGTAGTACGGGTGGAGCGATGTCCGAGAAAGGCGCACCAGGGTTTCCGCAATTTACCATAGACGAAATTAGTGCAATTGTAGAGGAAGCACGAAGAGTGAAATCTTATGTTGCCTCACATGCTCAAGGTGCTGAGGGCATAAATAATGCTCTAAAAGCGGGAGTAAAGACCATTGAACATGGCTACTATCTAGATAACGAAGGCATGGAACTAATGTTAAAAAATGATGCTATTTTAGTACCCACTCTTGTGGTAGGAGATCGTATTTGTACCAAAGGAGATGAACATGGCGTTCCTGAATATGCACTTAGAAAAGCACGGGAATCTAGAGAAGTACAAATTGAAACGATACAAAGGGCAAGGAAAGCAGGAATTAAAATAGCCCTGGGAACAGACTTTAATAATGTTCCGCTACTTCCGTTTGGAGAGAACGCCTTAGAACTAGAACTATTTGTAAAGCTCGTCGGTTTTTCGGCTATGGAGGCTATTGTGGCAGGTACAAAAATTAGTGCCGAAGCACTACAGATGGGCGATAAGATTGGTACTTTAGAAAAAGGCAAATTTGCTGATCTAATTGTCGTAAATGGTGATCCTATTGTTGATATTTCCTGTCTAAGGAACCCTGACAATATAACGCTTGTAATAAAGGACGGTATAATCGAAAAAAACATTTCCTAGTAATCTGTGTGATAATTTAACGCAAAGTGTCGGAGGGAAAGCCTTTGTTTTTCTTGCCATTGAAGACTTCAAGATGTCTTTTGAGGGGAATCTTTCTGCCGACACTTTATTGGTGAAGGCAAAAGAAGATACAAAAGCCTTGACTAAATCATAGCACGATTACAAGAAACTAGTGTCACGTCACATTTCATACATCGGATAGAGTCGTTTTAGTTTTATCCGAGTTTTATTATAATAGGAAAAAAGATTTTTTTATGTGGGTAATGCAGGAGATCTTCAATGAAAAATTTTTCGCAAAATAAAAATGTTCAAAGATAGCGAAAGCCTTATAAATTATGACTTCTATTAAAATAGGAAGCAAAATTACATTGCATTACATTGCACAAAATCAGGGGTAAATATCCTTTTAATTGTTAAAAAAAGTTAAGATTTAAATGTTACAAAAGGTTGACATTTTAGGTTAACAAAAGTCAACATTTTTAGCAGTAAAAAAACGTCGGTAAAAGGTCGATATGGGGTCGGTAAAAAAGCGATAAAAGGTTGCAGTGACCTTGCAGTAAAATTTCAGTATATAAAAGCAATTAGAGGTTCACAGTTTATAGCTTTTTTTAAACAATTACATAAGTTTCCAGCCTCCGGGTGGAGAGGTCTCTCTAATTAGCCTTATTTTATATTCATATGAATTTTTTAACCGCCTGGTATAATCCAATTATTACCACTTAACCCTGTTTCTACTATCCTGTTCTCATAATTATAGACGATATAAACTTTTAATTTCCAATCAGGGTGATGTATGCAAGCAAAATCTACAATTCCTTTAAAACTGTTAAATCCATAGATATCATTTAAATAATCATAGACAACATAATGTTCGTTGTCAGTATAGGATAATCCATCATCTTCTACATAGACCGCCAACCAATGATCCCAAAATGACCCGCTATAAATCATTTTTATCTGATAGGTTTCATAGCCGTGCCAGTGGGCCACGAAAACCCCAAAGGTTGAAAAATCGTTACAGCTTGGGTTCAAGTTACAAATGCAACACTTAACTTTGGTATAATACACCAAAAGAAAGGAGTTGCATATGACCCATTGTTATCAGTTAAGTATCAATGAACGTGAAGAGATCAGCCTTGGATTAGCCCAAAGGTTCAGTAAAAACTATATTGCGCTATCTCTTGGCCGATCATCTAGTACCATCTATCGCGAAGTCAACCGTAACACTGCAAACGGGCAAGTTTACAGAGCGGTTAAAGCTCAACATCGTGCTAATAAGTTAAGGTATCTTGTCCGCAAAAACCGAAAAATGGATATGAATCTACCGTTGAAACACTACGTTCTTGAACACCTGGACCAATTATGGTAAACGAATTTGCAAAAGAAACAAATTTGTGATAGTATTAGTATAGAAGAAAAATTGAATAGCGAAAGAGCGCCATTGACTACAAACAGAGCGCCATTAAGTGGAGGTTAGATGAAGACTAATAATACTTTAATGGTGCTTTTTTATTATAAATAATATATGAGAAGAAATGTTATTGCTGTAAAGCTAAAAATAAATCAAAATATTTTTTATAAAATCCGTCAAGACTTGACAAATTTCGCTATAATAAGGGTAGAGGGAGTGTGTTTAAATTAAGAGAGATGGAAAAATAATTTAAAATATTTTTTATTTACCCCTTTAGTTTTAGCTTCTAAATTTTACCTTATATAGTAGAGGGAGAAATAATTTCCGATTAACATAAATAAGAAAAGCGTGCTTATCTATCAGGAAAACACGCTTCTCTTACAAATATATAACCCGGTGTCTTTTCATTTTTCCTCCCGGTTTTGTTTATTATACCACATGGTATATCAGATGCAAAGGGGTAACAAGAATTTTTTAACCTAAAATAAAATAAAAATAGAAATAAAAGTATTAAGAAGGCGGTGAATTCTTTGTAGATAATTGATGAGTTTGATGTTACGGACAGAACAAAGCTCAGGTTCCAGGTTGGGGAATACAGGGACCGGGAAAGAATAGATTTAAGGCAATATATTAAGGTCGACAATGAGTATATACCAACAAAAAAGGGAGTTAATTTTAGCTCAGAGTGGTTGGAAAAGTTTTTTTAATGGTAGATAAGCTCAAAGATATATAGCAGTTAGAAGTAACTGCTTTTGCCTGGTGGTGAATATGTAAAGTTTGATGAAGATATAGAAAGGAGAGATAATCCTATATCAAAAGAACTTAATCAAGGCAATTTTAAACAAGAGGAACAAAAAGAAGCAGAACTCTACCCGGAGATTTGCGATGGTTATGAAGCAATAAATGAAGACGGGAAATGGGTTGTTGCAAAAAAACCAGAGGCGTTTACTGCCTATGCCAGAGAATATGTATTTTCGGGGGTTATTGGAACAATGAGCAGCAGTACCGTTAAGGTTTTAAATATTTTAGCCAGCTTAGTGGGCAGGCAAAGATTTACAAAAGCAGGAAATAAAAGGATTGCCTATTGGTCAGGGTTATCTGATGATGGCGTAAAAAGAGCGTTAAGAGAATTGAAATATTATAATGTGATTGTTATTAATAATATACCTGGTGGGAGCAGAACTAAAAGGTTAAGGCGCATTACAATACAAAGATGGGATACAGCCTTACCTTTATTAATCAAGGAAAATAAAGTTGTAATGGAAGGCTCTAAAGTTACTCTTGTTATGCCGTATCCTTATAAAAGGGAAGGTGTAAAAAGCACCCATAGTATGGGTGTAAAAAGCACCCTTATAAGTGTAGTAGGTAATTAAGTGTAGGTGTATCTCTTATCTGGTGCTTATCTTATTAGTCTTAATAGAGGCATTAAGAGATATTAAGACATTAGAGAGAAAGGGGAGAAATACGTAAGAGGGAGGCTTTGGTTTTGCTGTGTTTTTCCTTCCTCCTGGTCTTAATGGAGAGATATTTGAGGGCGGCGGGGCGGACCGGGGCAAAGGGATATTAAAAAGCATTAGAAAAAAGGCGCGCCGCCAAAAATAAAAAATGGTTTTTTAAACCATTAATGAAAGGAAAAATTAAAATTGCAAAAAAAATCTTTAGAGAAAAGCAAAATAAATACAAGTTCCCCTCAAGAGACCAATAAAAAAGAACTTAATAAATTAGAAGCAGAAGCCTTAGAGAAGTGGAGAAAGAGAAAGGAAGAAAGGGTAGGGCCACCAAAGTTTAAAAAGGGGAGAAGAGAGAATGAAATAATGCCAAAAGAAGAGATTGCTTTTACAACAATGGCTTCCCAAATGATGGAGATTACAGGATCCTCAGATTCCGACTTTTCTTTCACTATTATGACTCAGGCCGCAAGCACCCTATTTAGGGGGGACAATGAAAAGAAAGCTAACTTTGTTGCCGCCTTTATGCACGGGCTTAAACCAAGAGACGAGATGGAAGGGGTTTTGATAACCCAGATGGTAGGGACTCATAACCTCATTATGGAATATATGGGGCGGGCTATGATACCAGAGCAAACAGTAGACGGAGTGGATGCCAACACCAATAGGGCCTATAAACTTATGAACGTATTTTTAAAACAGGTAGAAGCTCTTAATAAATACAGAGGTAAGATAGTGAAGCAAAAGGTAATAGTAGAACACGTCCATATCTACAGCGGAGGAAAAGCAATAGTAGGGCATGTAGAAGGCAGGCAAGGGGGGGGAGGGGATAAAGATAGAAGATAAGGCTAAACCCGGTGAAAAGCGGAAGGGATGGCTTAAAAATGGTAACCCGCCAGGTGACTTTATGAAGGCTCCCCGATGTGGAGCTAAGACCCGGCAAGGTACACCATGCCGAGCTCCCGCTATGAAAAATGGCAGATGTAGACTACACGGGGGAAAAAGCACGGGGCCCAAGACTCCGGAAGGAATAGAAAGAATAAGACAAGCTCATCTTAAACACGGAAGATATACAAAAGACGCCATAGCCTCCAGGAAAGAATTTAATTGTTTACTAAGAAAATTTAGAGAAACCATAGGCAAGATAAACGAGCTCACCTAGAGATATGGTAAGGTTTTATCTATCTCTAAAAAAAGTGAGGTATTATTAGAATGAAGAAGAAGGAAAAAAGTTTAGCTAAATTAAATAGAAATGAACTTATAGGATTAAAGAATAAAGTTAAAGAGCTACCGTTGAAAGAGGCAGAAAGAATGATCAGGGAATTAGATGAAGATAGGGATAGATATTTTCATTTTCAATCCAGCACAATGACGAAGGAAAATGAATCTACTGAAAAAAAGATAAAGCGAGTCTCCGAAATGTTTAGGAGTAGGCTCGCAGATGAAAAACTGACTGTGGACACTATAGACAGGGTTTTTAATGAACTTATAACAGATGCCTATTTAGATAGGGGGGTTGCCTATTCTATAACAGTGGATTGTATTCTTGACAAGATAGAGAAGCTCCAAGCGATAAGGCAAAAAGCTGATAGTCATTTGGTCCGGTTGATTAGGGCTTTTGTGGATATCAAAAAACCCCTGATAAAAGTGTTTGTTAGAAGGCTGGATCAATTAAATGTTTCAGATAAGCAGGTTAACATAAGTCAAAAAAATACAAATGATTTAGACAAAAATAATGAAAAAATTAGTTGAAGATTTGCCCTGTATAGATGTTAAAGATATAAGAGAACTCCTGGCTGAAAGCAGAGAGGAGCATAAAGTAGAGCTTACCATATCCAATAAATATGTCCAGGAAGTTGACATAACATCAACGCTTGGGAGTTTCGGGGGATTTGTCTATTGGTTTATATGTCCTGGCTGTAAAAAAAGAATAAAAAAACTTTATTTATTCCAGAATGAAAATGTCTTTTTATGCAGACATTGTAATCATTTGGCTTACAGGACCCAAAATTTGAGGGATTTTAGAAAGACAGAATATATCAGAAAAATAAAGAAAGAGGATATCTTTGAAAGAAGAATCAAAAAGAGAGTGGATATATTAAAAAAGTTAGAAAAATTGTTACAAAATGTTAACCTTTTCAGTAGGCAAAAGTAGGCATTTTAAGGAAAGTTTAGTTTTTAAGGTCCGGGAAGGTAGACAAAAATAGACATTTTAGGTTAAGGAAAGTTAAGGTTTTAGCAGTCATTAAAATTTTAGGAGCTTCGAAAATGTTAACTAAAGTAAACATTTTGACTGAAATTCAAAGGATGTCAAATGAGATAGACCTTATAAATAGACTGCGTTTGAGACCGATTAGCGTAATTGCTTTATCAAAACTAGTTAACATTCTACAAAATGTAAGATCGGCTTCGGGAATCTTAAGAAATCTTGAGGTTATTAACGAAATAAAAAGAAGGTTTAAATGGCAAGTTTTGGCAAGTTTTTAGAAGTAAGAAATAGATGAGAAGGTTGTCTTTCTTGAGTTTCAATTAATGGGTTGCTATTCTACTTGTCAAATTAACAAAGCAATAACCAGAAAAAGCCTTTTTTTCTTAAGTTTTCTTAAGTTTTTAAAGGAAATTATAATCAGTAAAATGTTATATAACATAGAATCAATAAAGGTTTGAGATGATTTAATGAAGAAGTTATAGCAGGTTTAGTTAACATTTACCGGATAAGTAAAAAAACAAGTCTCTACGATGTATTTTAAGGGGGGTCTTTTAAAGGCTGTGGTGTGATCCTACCTTACTTTTTTAACTAAATGCTAAGGTAAAAAATGTTACTAATGTTACAGGATATTGGCAAAAAAGGAAGCAAAAAATTTCACGGAAAATAAAACTGTCTGCATTTATCGAAGCTCTCATAATATAAGGGTCTTAAGGAATAAAGAAGAAAAATTATAGTGGAATTTAGTGGAAAAATTAGGGGGTAGGAATACCCTCTTTTTTTATTTAACTACAAAAAATATACCTTATAAAAGTAACCAAAAAAGAAAGCTTAAATCTTTTAAGAAAAGTAATTAATTGCAGTGAATAGGTATTGACAGATATAAATTAGTGTGATATCTTGTAAATAGATAATATGATAATCAAATCAAGAGAGGGGATCAATAAAATGTTAAGTTTAAAAGAAGTGGCTAAAAGGTTAAATCTTCATTACAACACAGTTTACAATTTTGTTAAATCAGGAGAGTTAAAGGTAATAAAATTAGGAAGGATTTATCGGATTGAAGAACAAGAATTAGATAAATTTATTAAAGACAAGAAAGTTAAAATTCATTAAATTTTGATGCTTATTTTGCACCAGTTTTAAGAAAAGAGGTAAGTAATAATGGAAAATATTATAACAGTGGAAAACGAACTAACCCTTAATAACGCCCAGGCTAAAGCAGAAAAAGTCTTTGACCTTTTAGATGTTAGAGAAACTACCCGAGCCGATTATAAATATCGGATAGGCTTATTTTTGGATTATGTAGCAGGTAAAGGATTTAACCGCAACAGCTTTTTAGCCTTTAAGAGAGAGTTAGCCGAGCGAACGGATTTAGCTATTAGCACCAAGAATAAATACCTTACCACCGCCAGAGTCTTTTTAAAGGAGCTTAACCGACAGGGAGCTATACCTGCCGACATCACCCAGAATATAAAGACCTTTAACCAGAGTAAGAAGCATAAGAAAGATGGGCTAACTGATGAGGAGATTAACTTACTTACCCAAAAGATGAGACAATTACCAGAGATCCCACCCACCACCAGACTAAAAGCCATATTAGCTTTATTAACCTTACAGGGCTTGAGACAGATAGAGGTAATTAGACTTGATGTTAAAGACCTTGATTTTATAGGTAGAACTGCTTTGATACAAGGGAAAGGACAGGATGACAAGGAACTAATTAATTTACACCCGGAGACCTGTAAGACCTTACAAGAATATTTAAGAACTAATAAGATAGCGGATGGGGCTTTGTTTACCAGTCAGAGCAATAACAGTAAAAATAAACGGCTAACCACTAGAGCTTTAAGGGGAATAGTTAAAGGGTATTTAAATACTTTAGGAATTGATAAGACCACGCACGGCTTTAGACATTACTTTACCACCAAGTTAATTAAGACCTATAAAGGAGACTTATTAGAAGTAGCACAATACACCAGACATAAGAGCCTGGAGATGTTACAAGTCTATAATGACAATATTAAGAGACAAGCTGACTTACCGAGATATTACGAGACCTTTAAGGGGGTGAGTTTTTAAAACTTATTATGGGAGAGATTTTTAAAATAATAAAAGAACACTTTATTTTATTATTGGGCACAGGATTATTTACCTTTTTTCTTTCTGTTACCTTATTTAGTTACTGGAGCCTTGCAGTTCCATTTTTAACAGCTATAGGAGTTATTTTTATAGTTATCGGGTTATTAAAAATAAGAAAAAAAGAAGGGTGAAAATTAACCTAAAAATAGCCTTCTACTTCCTATAATCCTCATTACAGGAAGTAGAAATAAAGGAGTTTGAATATGCCAACAGAGAATTACAAGAGATTGGTTTAAGAGCAGAAAGAAAAGCCGGAGAACTTTTAAATAAAAAGCAGGAATTTTTAAGCAATGATAAGGAAAGGTAGAAGGTAATCATAAATGGAGCCTCAAAGTCAAAAGAATTTTGAGGGTATTTGGAGACCTGATCTAGGCTAATTTTAGAAAAAAGGGCTATTCCAGAGAAATGCGGGATATTATGATAGAAAAGAAGAAGTATATCGAACAAAAGGAAAAAAAGGAATTACGTCTTAAACTTTATAAAAGAGATGGAAAGAAATGCCACTATTGCCACTATTGCGGGATAGAAGAAGAAGATTTTTTCCGGATATGGGGAAAATTCTACGGTGGCAAAAGAAGAAAATTGGAAGTGGACCGCAAAGATAATGAAAAAGGCTATAACGAAGAAAATTGCGTTTTAGCCTGTCCCATCTGTAATAATGCTAAAAGCGATAGATTTACCTATGAGGAGTTTAAGAAGGTAGGTAAAGTAATAAAAGAGATGTGGCTTTCAAGGAAAGAAGTTATTAAAAAAGCGAAAAGTAGAAGGAATTATACCAGAAGAAAAATTGACCCCTCTTAAATGACGAAATTGAAGGTCTGATTTTAGCCTAAATATAGAAAAAAGCCTTATATACCATAACTTTTAGCTATTTTTAAGATTTTTAGTAAATAAAGGAGGTAGATAAACTAGCTATAAAGATTAAAGAAACGCTTAAAAAGGGCTTTAAATTTGAAATTTGAGGCATAGATCAACGAAAGTAACAAGGCGGTATATTGGAATTGGCCAGGAAGAAGTTAACCAAAGGGAAGAAGAAATTAATATTTAAATTAAGGAGGTTTAATCATGGATAATAATAAATTAAATCAAGAATTTAGAACTGGAGACACAGTCAAACTTATTTCGGGTGGTCCAATTATGACAGTTGAAAATCCCAATTATCTCGATAACAAAGTCCTTTGCCAGTGGTTTGCAGGGAAAAAGCTTGAACATGGTGATTTTCCACCTAATTCCTTGACTAGAGTTAATATAAATGAAGAAGAAAAATAATTTACTCATAAAAGCTTCTGATGTAGCACAGTGGATGCTTGATCAAATAAGTAAAAAGCGTGAACTTTATCAAAATGAAGTTGTTTATCAAATAGAAGAAAAATTTGGATTTAAATTCGTATATGAAAATCAAGCAGGTAATTTAGCAATTAGTCGTGAAGTCCTCAAGGAGTTCCGGAAATTAACTGAAAAAACTGTTGTATGGTCCCGTATTGAATTATGCTGGAGACCTAGAAGTGCTGATGATCCGAAAGTAGGCAGGCTTGCAGAATAAACAATTTATACTTAAACCTCTGGTGTGTAGTAAATATATATCAAAATATTTTTAGTATATAAGGGGGGGGGTAACTACGAACAAGAGAACAAAAATTGGGCAAAAAAAGCACGATGAGAGTGTTTTAAAAAGCGCTGAATGGTATAAAAAGAACGGTTTTATAACCAAGGCTGATCTTCCGGGTTGGGATAAACCTAAAAAAATAGGAGGGTTTATTCCTGATTTAATTGCAAAAAAAGGCAAAAAGGAAATTATTTTAGAAGTTAAAACTAAAAATACAGACGAATCAGACGCAGATCAACAAAAAGCATTTAAAAAATATTCCGAAAAAAAAGAAGAAAGAACTTTTAGAAAAAAGATACTTTAATGCTTTGTCTGCAATTACTTAATATGTTTATATTGCCTTCTATATAGTTGATAAATTCTATTATAAAGTATAAATTAAAATAAATAACTTAGGTGATGAATTATGCCTACAAAACAACCAGTAATGTGGAAATTAATGTGCCATCGTCTGCCCAAAGGCGAATGGGTTAGACTGCAGGATATTTATACTCTGATTGGAAAAGAAATTGATCTTGTGCCGGATGATTTCGAACCGGCAGTAGCAACGGCGACCTCGCCTCGGTGGCAACGAAATGTTAGAAACATCCTACAACATCGGAAAGATACTAAAGAAATCGTATGGTCGGGGGACGCTCGATATATGATGCCTCTAACAACCGACCAAACAGTTATGACGAGTAGTGTACCAATTAAAAGTGGTCTAGGTGAGGAAGATTTCAGGAAACTTCAAGAGAGAAAATTTGAAATAGGTCAACTTGGTGAAAAATATATCGTAAAATATGAACGTCAGAATTTAATACAGGTAGGTCGCAATGACTTGGCAGACAAAGTGAGAAGAATAAGCGAAGAGGATATTGGAGCTGGCTATGATATTCTTTCCTTCGATATAAATGGCGAGAGTAAATATATTGAGGTAAAAACTACCACGAGTACTGGCTCAACCTTTGAACTTACCGCTAATGAGTTGCATTCTGCTGAAAAATTAGGACAGCAGTATTGGCTTTATTTCGTACGAGACATCGGTGGGACACCTCAGGTGACTAAAGTCCCAAATCCTGCAGACCAGATTGGAAAACTTATTGATATTCAACCAACGGCTTATACTGTTCGTTTGATAGAATGAAAGGTGAAACTATACATAACACAGCATATACGGCTCACTCCATTTACCTAAATCGGCTTACGCCAACTTCGTATAGCCCGATAAATCACAGAAAATTGCACGATAAATCGTTAAATATCGATAATAAGAATCGCTCCAGGTAATAACCTTATTAACAGATAAATCCGTAAAATAAGATATTTTACAATTCCACTAAAAAATAGATCGCCTAAAGTGTGTATTGGGCACGAATTATGACCTTGCGCTTATCTTTGTATCTTTATCTTAAAGTCTTTAAAAGGACAAAGGGGGGATCCAAACTAAATAAAAAAATTGACATTTTATTAAACATTTGTTAACATATATAAATAAACTTGACATATAACAAAAAATATGTTATATATTAGAGTTCCCTACTATATCGTCAAAAATTGATATGCAGTTATTTAATTTATCAAGGCAAAAGCCTAAAAAAAGGAGGTGGTAAAAAAATTATTTTTTTGTCCCTCGTTTCTAAAAAAGTCTATACCTTGTTTTGATATTTTAATCAACTTTTAAACTCTTAATTAAGCTAATAATTATGAATAGTATAATTAATTATCGAAAGGAAAATAAAAATGTTTAAAAAAGTACAATCTAAACTTTTACAAAGTATTTTAAATGAAGTTAGAATGTCTATAATTAACCAGTTGTTGTTGGGAGAAAAAAATATTGCCGATCTTGTAAAAAAACTTAAAATTGAAAGATCTAAAGTTTGTTATCATTTAAGTATTCTTGAGAGTGAGAAAATATTAAAATCAAGATACGTTATTCTCGAAGAAGCTCACTCTAAGGGAAGAGCTGGGAAAGTTTATTCAATTAACCTGAATAAATTTAAAGAAGTAAAAGAAGCGCTTGAAGACTTTAAAAATAAGGTTGATGTATTAGGTTCTTAATAATACCGTTTATGTTTATACATATTAAAAAACATAGATAACACTTTCAGGGCTTCTTTTATATTTTCATTGATTTCGTTTTCTCTTTTTAAAAAATATTCTTCGTCGGTTTGTTTGGAATGAGGCAAATATTCTAAATCATCAAAGCTATGAATTACGTCAGTCCAGTCATTTCTTATAAATGTTGCCACCGCACAAAAATTCAATATCCCGAAGAAACCTTTGTCGATATTGGATATTTGTGCGGTAGCAGTCATTAGTGAGTATTTTCCCTCTACAAGCCCGTTGGAGAAGCCCGTAATATAAGTGGGTTCAGGTTCTCCATAACCACCAAAATCTCTCCAATAGATAAATTTAAACTTATTAAATTCTATGTTTTTATATTTAAAGACCTCTTTAACAATCTCGTCAAAGGTAAATTTATTTCTATCTTTGTCTATCATAATGACTTTAATATAGCATTATTAATATAATATGTCAAAAAATATATTAAGTGCTTACTTGAAAAGATATATAATATGTGTTAATGTATTAGAAAGTAATAGAAATGTAGGTATAATAATATGAAAAAGTCTATAAAATTAGTAGGTTATTGCAGAGTAAGCACGAATAATCAAAAGGAAGAGGGTACTATAGAGATCCAGGAAAAGAGTCTAAAAGGGGCGGTAAGTGGCACGGCAGAACCATTAAATATATGTTAGAAAACCCTCTTTATAATAGGGGTATTGCTCATTATAAGGACAATAAAGTTAAGAATGAAGATTTAGCTTTGGTTTAAGAATTTTGACCTTCTTTCGAAAGAAACTTTAATCATTGGTATTAAAAGGAGGGGAAATATATGTCTAATATCTTTAGTAATTTCAAAACGGATAAAATAAAGACATTTTTTAAAAGATATTTTATATATTTTTTTACATTTTTTATCATTATTTTCTTTCCCTTGTGCGCTTATTATTTATCAAAAATAGGAATAATTACTAATGAGGACTTTGCGGACAATGTATTGAGATTTGAAGGTTGGGTTGTTGCACTGCTAATAGCTTGGATTCATATAAGAAAAAACAGGGAAGATAATTTAATTATCCAAAATAATAAAATTATAAAAAGATTAGGAGTTGAAGCCTTTAAGGAAGTTAATAGAACAATCGAAAATACTGCGACGGTTTTGGCAAAAATGGAAACTTTTTATTTTTATATCTGTAGGCAGGTGGAAGAAACGAACTTAGACACTGTAGATCCCCCTTCTTTATTATTAAATACATTGGAAAAAATCTATAATGAAATGAATCAAGTAAATATAAGCCTGCCTGAGCTTTGGCAAAAATTTAATTTAAACTTTAAAGCTCACGAAATTATTTTAGGAGAGTTTGAGAAATTACGAAGTGGCTTAGAAATTGAATTCCAGACAATTATTTTGCTAACGATCGAGTTGGGAAAATATTTTACAATCTTAAAAACAAAGGAAAATTTAACAATAAAAGATATTCTTACACTTAAAAAAGAGTGTAAAAACGTTGAGAAAAAAATTAATAAAATAAGCTCGCTCTTGGCAGAGTATCGTATTGCAATAACAAATCAAATATTGGGTCCTATATTTGGTCGTAAACTTCTAAAAAAGACATCTGCCTAATTTTTGTAAAATATTAACATAAAACTCATAAGCAGACAAATATTTATAAAATAAGTCTTTAAAGTAAATGCTGTGTAAATAATACATATTTTTTACACAGCATAGAATAAAATTTCTTTAATTACGTTTAGTTAAATTAATAATTAAAAATAAGAAGGAAAGTTATTATTATGGATGATAAAAATATAATTTTAAGGCTTCAAAAAGAAATAGAGCGGCTCAAAAATTCTGTTAAAAAACAAAGATATGGTTTAGTCTGGATGGATGTTCCAGAAGCATTCGAAGATGATGTGGAAAATAAAATCCCAATTCTAAAAGAAGTTCCTGACCTAGATATTAAAAATGATGACGGAAAGCCAACACATATTTTGATTGAAGGAGATAACTATCACGCCTTAACATGCTTAAACTATACCCACAAAGGAAAAATTGATGTAATCTACATAGATCCGCCATATAACACGGGTTCTGACGGTTTTAGATATAAAGATAAAAGAATAATTGATAAATTTCCTGATGGAACAGAAGTTCCAAAAGATCATCCTTTTAGACATAGCTATTGGCTTTCTTTTATGAGGAAAAGATTAGAATTAGCAAAAAACCTTCTAAATAATAGCGGGGTAATGTTTATTTCTATTGATGATAATGAATTAGTTAATTTAGCGCTGCTTTGTGTAGATATTTTCCACAAAGAAGAACTTGTAGATGTTATGATTTGGAAAAAAAGTGGGTTTGGCAGAGATGGAAAAATGAAAAACACTACCACTTTTAGAAAAGACCACGAATATATTATTGTGTGTTTTAAAAAAGAAAAAGTGCTAAATAAAATACTTGAAAAGCCCAACTTTCAAGGCAAATTGTCTAATCCTGATAATGACCCTAGGGGAAATTGGCTTTCGGGTAGTATCTCACGTAAAGAAAGTGCTTCAAATGAAAGCCATGATAATTATTATGGAGTTATTTCTCCAACAGGGAAGAAACATAAAAGACAATGGGATATTCCTAAAGAAGATTTTGAAATTCTTAATAAAGATAAAAAAGTTTATTGGGGTCCAGATGGAAATAATGTTCCAAGAATTAAAATTTTTGAGAATGTAGATAGAACAATAACATCTTATTCTGTTTTATTAACTAAAGGAACTACAACGGAAGGAACAAAAGAAGTTAGTGAAATTTTAAATAGAGATTGTAAAGATTTAAGACCTAAGCCGACTAAACTAATTGAAACATTAATACAACTTGCGACTCCTAAAAATGGTATTGTTTTAGACTTTTTTGCAGGTACCGGAACAACAGGGCATGCAACACTCAAATTAAATATGAAAGACGGAGGGAATAGACAATTTATTATCGTAACGAATAATGAAAATAACATTTGTGGTGAAATTTGCTATCCAAGGATAAATAAATGCATAGAGGGATATAAACAGTCAAAAATCGAGGAATCTTTATTGGAACTTCCATTAACTTGGGAAACACTTCTAAATGATTTAGATTCGATAAAAGATAAAGTAGAAGAACTTAGAAACAAGAAAGATTTTCAAGAAGTAGATACTTTTATAGAAAACAATGAACTTAAAGTTGTTGGAATAAAGATAGCAAATAAAAAAATTGAAGGGCTTGGAAACTCACTAAAATATTACAAAACAGCTTTTATAGGCAAAAATAATATTCTTAATGCAAGTGATGAAGATAAAGTTGAACTTGCTCATAACGCAGGAGAATTATTGGCTATCGCCGAAAATACTCTTGAGTTAGCAAAACAAAATGAATACTATCAATTATTTGAAGACACGGGCAAAGATAAATATACCGCGGTTTATTTTAGAGAAGAACTTGATAAATTCGAAGAGTTTGTAGAGATGGTTAAAAAATTAAAAAAGAAAACTACGGTTTATGTTTTCAGCTGGGGTAATGAAGAATTTAGCGATGATTTTGCTTATTTAAAAAATGTAAGAATTAAAACAATCCCTCAGCCGATTTTAGAAATTTATAAAAATATTTACAACTTGGGGTGATAAAAATATTTAAACCATTAGAATTTCAAAAAGATGCAATTGATGATTTAACAAAAGTGTTTGTCGATTTATGGACGGACGAGGGAAGGCAACTTCCTTTAGTTTTTAAATCTCCAACAGGAAGCGGCAAGACTTTCATGGCGGCACATTTTTTGAGAGGATTAAACCATCTTCCTAATTGGGACGAAGATAAGGCATTTATCTGGATCACTTTTTCTGATGATATTGCCATACAAAGTAAAAATAAATTTGAAGAGTATTTTGAAAACACGCTTGAGAACGGGCTCCTTACAGTTGCAGAAATTAACAGAGGAAAGTTACAAAAAAACGATATTTTATTCTTAAATTGGCAAAAAGTTGTTTCAAGAGCCGCTGAAAATAGAGTCTTAAGAAGACCTGAAAATGAAGAAGAGAGAAAAGAACAAGGAATTTATTTTGAGGATTTTATAGATAATACTCATAAGGATAATCGAGAAATAATACTCATTATTGATGAGGCACATTTACATAGCAAAACAGAATTAGCACAAGACATTGTTGATTTAATAAATCCCAAAGTTATTTTGCGTATTACTGCGACACCTTCAGGAGATATTGAGCTGAAAAGTAGAAGATTAAATTCATTTGTTGAGGTTCCAAGGCAAAAAGTCGTAGACGAAGGACTAATTAAAGAAAAAATAGTAGTCCAAACTGAAGAGGATTTAAGAAAATACGGATCCGAAGACTTAGATGAGATTCTTATTGATTTAGGATTGAATAAAAGAAAAGAAATAGTTGAAGAATATAAAAAATTAGGTAAAAATATAAATCCATTGGTTCTGATTCAACTTCCCAATGATGATAAACAACTTATAGATTTAGGTCAAAAAACAAAAGAAGAGGTAGTTGCAGAATTATTATCGAAAAAAGGTGTAGGCAGTAGTAGAATTGCAAAATGGTTCGATTATCATCCAAGACCTGAATTCCTTGAAGAAAATGACGATGAATACGAGTTTCTTTTGTTTAAGCAAGCAGCAGGAACTGGATGGGATTGTCCAAGAGCTCACATTCTAGTAATGTTTAGAGAAATTAATTCGGACACATTCTATATTCAGACTGTTGGAAGAATTTTGAGAATGCCTGAGCCCAATAAAAAAGATGATTATAAGAATTCGACACTAATAAAAACAGGATTTTTATTTACAAATTATGAAAGGAATAAAGTAAGTGCAGAATGGAGTGCAATATCACCAAATAAGCTCGAAATATTTTGTGCTAAACGAAAAGAAGGAATAAATAATGTTCACTTGCAATCTGCATATGTTTCCAGATTAGAATACGGTGATTTAAGCAATTCTGCAAAATTTCAAATGAGTTTCTTAAAATCGATGAATGATTATTTTAAAATATCTTCTGATGATCTTTCTCAGGGTAGAGGTTCTGAAAAATTGTCTAAGGCGGGAATTGAACTTAAACCAATAATCACCAATCAAATGGTAGTTGATGCGAAATTCCAAGATTTTGATCAATTATCTTACGAGTTCAAAAAACAGGGACATGATATTTATTTGGAAATGTCTAGAAATGATGTAGAAAAAACATTCAATTATTATTGTTATAAATTACTTAAAGAACAAACTGAAGAAGACGCAAAAATTTCAAACATAGCAAGATCATGGAGCCCATTAAAATCTGCTATAAGAGTTTGGTTTAAAAAGATAATAAGTGATGATAGTGATGATTATTATAAAGTTTTCTTAAATGACATTAATAAAAATGAAAGTAGCGTTATAAGGCCTGCAATAACCCAGGCAATTAAAGAATATAAACCTATCCTCCAAGAAATCATAGAAGAGAAGAGAGAATTGCAAGAAAAAAAAGAAGCCTCAATATTTACAATAAAAGATGAATATTGGTTTACTGATGATTATAAAGAAATAGAGACAAACCTTTGTGTTCTTAATAAATGTTACCTAAAGAAAGATTATCCAGGGAAAATAAATGAAATACAATTCTTAAAATATATTGAAGCAAAGAAAGATAAAATTGAGTGGTGGTTTAAGAATAGAGATTATGGTTGGGAGTACTTTGCTATAAAATATTATAATTCAAGAGAAAAAGCATTCCGTTTATTTTATCCTGATTGGACTATAAGATTTAAAAACGGAATAATTGGAATTTTTGACACTAAATCAGGAGATACTGCACTTCCTGAAAAAACAAAAGACAAAGCTAAGTACTTGAGCCTTAAAATTAAAGAATTAGGTGAAAACTTTATTGGTGGAATTGTGGTTTTTGAAAATGGTATTTGGTATTACAATGATTCAGAAAACTATGATTACTCTCCAGGCAGATTAAATAAAGATTGGAAGAAATTTGAAGATCTACTCTAATCAACTAAATTAAACGAAATTTTCAAATCAAATAAGGAAAGGCTTTATGCAAATAATAGCACTAATAAATCAAAAAGGCGGAGTGGGTAAAACTACTTGCGCTATTAATATAGGAGCGGGCTTAAATAAGCTTATGAAGCGCGTCTTATTGATAGATTTAGATCCACAGGCACATTTGACTTATAGTTTGGGGATACCTGCCCACGAGCTTAAAAATACTGTTTATGAGCTTTTAAAGGGAACCGCAAGCTTAAAAGAAACAATTACCGAAAGAAACGGTCTTAGCCTGGTCCCCTCTTCTCTTAATTTATCCGGAGCTGAGATAGAATTTTCAGGATTGGCCGGCAGGGAATTTTTACTTAAAGAAACCATAGAAGGATTAAATAAATTTGATTATGTGTTTATAGACTGCCCTCCCAGCTTAGGCCTTTTAACATTAAATGCTCTTACTACTGCTCAAAATATTTATATCCCTTTACAAACAGAATTTTTAGCTTTACAGGGAATGACAAAGCTTTTGGAGACGATAAAAATAGTTAAAAAAAGATTAAATAAAGATTTAGAAATAACCGGAATTATAGCTACGAGGTTTGATAATAGAAAAAATCTTAATAGAGAAGTTGTGG
>Ga0307378_10000779_pt1 | contig 53985 bp, 48 predicted proteins | sample UN1MG_FD_202238 | JGI IMG/M metagenome (GOLD analysis project Ga0307378, IMG submission 202238) | Soil microbial communities from Risofladan, Vaasa, Finland - UN-1 | ecosystem: Environmental > Terrestrial > Soil > Coastal area > Acid sulfate soil | place: Finland: Risofladan, Vaasa | collected... | reverse complement strand
TGGGTCCAGTTGCTCGGACGGCCGACTCGCGCTTTCAAATCCGTATCCTCTTGGCATGTTAATGGCCCCACGGCCATATTGCGGCTCTATTGTATTCGCTCCCGTTGATTGTCCTCTTTGTGAATACCGGCCTCTCGTGCTTCTGCCAAAATAAATGGGCGATTTTGCAACAACTAATCTTGTCTAAAAAAACTAAGGACAGCCATTCGGGACAGCCACCTATTTACGACAACAGAAGCGTAGGACTTAAAGGATTACGGTACATTTTTCGATGAGTTTTGCTTGATAATGATAGTAGCATAGGGTGGGACCTGCCCTGAGCTAAGTCGAAGGGTTGCCCCGCCTTCAAGAATGTCACGTGCTTTGATCGGTGGGCTAAAGCCCACCCTACATTCCTGCGGAGCTTTGGGACACAGACATCGGCTGGAATTAAGTATGGTGGCCCCGGAATTATTCCGTATAGTAGGTTGTTCGGCGGGTCAATATGAGAGTACGGGCTAAACATATCGTATTAGGCGTCATCATATTCGCGGCGGTGTCGTTAGGCACGTATCCGCTGCTGAAACATCCCCGCGTGTTCAGCATTTGCAAAGATATCGACCTCAATAGCGGGGACGTCCGAGAGCAGATAAATGCCTGCTTTCTGCGAATAAAGGATGAAGTTCAAACGACTCCGTTCTCGCGGGAGGTTCGCAGGCTCGGCATCGCCGTGCCCGAAGAACGGCGATGAATGACGACACACACAATGCGTTGGAGCAGGTCTGGCTGCCGGCTAAAGGCAAAACCAAAATGACGACCGTCGTCACCTGTATAAACTTTCAGCGCTCTTAACCTGCCGCCTCAACATTTTGATGCGTTATGCCATAGGTAAGATCATAGCTAAAAGAAATGAGACGACGATCGCTGTGAAACCGACTATAGCCAGCAGCGGCGTCCATGATTTCAGGCCCTCGGCTTCGGTAAGCCCGGTCATTTTCACAAATATCCAGAAACCGCTGTCGTTCATCCACGAGCCGATCATCGAGCCGCCCCCGATGGCCGTCGCCAGATAAGCGGGGTGATAGTCTAACGTCTCTGTCGATGTGAGCATCGCGGCGATCATCGCCGAAGATGTTATCATCGCAACGGTGCACGAGCCCTGGGCTATTTTAATCATCGAAGCAATAAAAGCGCCCAGGCCCAGCAGCATCAAACCTCCTGTTGGCTGACTTCCACTGCCCTTGAACAGGTTTTCGATCGCCGGTCCGATCTGGGCTGCCTTGAGCATCGCGCCAAAGGCGCCGCCGGCGGCCGTGATCAGGATAATCATGCCGCCGCTCATCAACGAGACTTCGACAACTTTCGCCAGTTGTGCGTTCGTCAGAGCGCGTTTGCTCTTGAGCATCAGCATGGCGATGGCCGCCGATATGAGCATGGCCAGATTCACGTCGCCTACAACGGCGGCGATTCCGGCCATCCGGTTCAGCCCCGAGCCTTCGGCGGTACCCTCAGCTATAGTGCGGACAATCGTGTTGGTCGAGACAAGCAGAACGGGCAGGATAATCGGCAGAAGCGACACCAATAGGCCCGGCAGTTGATGGTCTTCCAGCGGCTCCGGCTCAGAAAGCTCGCCGCCAAGCGGTCTCATCTGTATATTCATCCGCCGATCCACCCAGCCCGAAAAGAACATTCCAACAATCGCAGCCGGAAGCGCCACCAACGAACCAACCATGATCATAACGCCGATATCAATATCGAGATTGTCGGCCATAATCAGCGGCCCGGGCGTCGGCGGGACAAGCGAGTGAGTGATAACTCCGCCGGCGGCAATAGCCATCGCGTATTTCAGGTAATGTTTTTTTGTCCGCCTGTGCATGGACCGCGCAAGCGGCACGAGCAGATAGAACACCGTGTCGAAGAATACCGGAACCGAAAGCACAAAACCGCTGGCCATCAGCGCAGTGGAGCTGCGTTTTTCCCCCAGCAGTGACAGGAAGCCTCTGACGATGCGGTCCGCCGCTCCGCTGTCCATCATGCACTTGCCGATGACCACGGCCAGAGCGATAACAATGCCGATACTGCCGGCCGTGCTTCCGAATGCAACCGCCACCCGGCTGATCTTCTCGGCCAGGTCCCCGGGGGCAAGCAGGCTAACGACTACGGCCGAGGTTATCAACGCAATGAACGCATTCATTCTCAGCAGCGCAATCATCAGGATGACCGTCGTCATGCCGACGGCAAGAATCATCAGCGGGTGAAGATCGAGCATAATATTGCTTTTCCTTCCAATAACCGGTTATGGATTTCCTCAATTCTCGATATATTTCAGGCCGAGCAGAGCGGCTCCCTTCATTGAAGATTGCTCGTCATAGACGTATTCGCAGTCCCTCATCCACTTTGATTTTGCCCGGATCAGGGCCGGATTCGTCGCCCCACCCGTTACGTGGATAATGTTTTGAAGAGATACGTTCTTTTCGATCTCGTCCAAATGTGCTTTTTGATATTCGCACAGCCCTCTGACGATTGCAGCTAATATTTCCTCACGCGTAGTCTGATGAGTCAGTCCTGAAAGTTGAGCCTTGAGCGGCTCCAGGCTATAGCGAGAGCCCATAAGATAAGGCATATAGGTCACGCCGCTTTCACGGTCGAGCCAGCTTTCAATCGCCTTTGGAAGGAACCCGTTGTAAAACTCCTCCGTGCTCAATTCACTGCAAAAAAGCTCTCTGAACCAGTCCAGTGCCTTTCCTCCGGCGTTCATCACGTGCAGTGTCAGCCATCGATCCGGCAGCACGTGGGCCCGGATGTTATAATCTGCCGACGGCAGGCATCGATCCAGGCATACCAGGACGATTTCACACGTGCCGTTGACATTGATGATGTCTCCGGAATTCTTTATTCCCACCGAATAGGCCGCCAGCACGGCATCGTTGCCCCCGATCAGCACGGCCGGCTCCTTTCTGAAACCCATTTCCCGTGCGAGTGACTTACATACCCGGCCGATGCTTTCGTATGCCGGGACAATGTCCGGCAGGTGGTTTAGCGCCAGGCCAAAGGTCGCGGCAATATCCTCATTCCAGGTCAGATCGTTGGCAACGGTATTATACAGGGCCGTCAGCGATGCGGACGACGGATCGATAGCGAAGGCGCCCGTCAGCCAGTGAGCGATATACGTATTAGAGTGGCCGAACTTGTGAGTCCTGGCGAAAATGTCAGGATAATTGTCCTTGATCCAGAGGATACTCGCCAGTGAGCAACCGCCGGCGACAGGCATATTGGCGGTGGTTTTAAGAAGGTCTGTCAATCCGACGGTGTCGATTATGAATTGCGCCTGTTTGCGGGAGCGCTGGTCGAGCATTAAAATCGCCGGGTAAAGCGCCTCGCCGTTTTTGTCCATAGCCGTCAGGCCGGGAGTTGTCCCTGAAAGAGAAATCACATCAACCTCACTGATAGCCTCGGCCATCGCTTTGCATCCGGCGACGAAAGCTTGTTTCCATTTGTCCTGTTCGATATCACCAAACAGGCCATCGTTGTAGATGTTTACCTCGTATTCCTGCGAGAATTGCCCGACCGGACTCAGGGCCTCATCGATGACTTGAAACACGCCCATTTTCATGCCGGTCGTCCCGATATCAACCGCCAGTATCGTTGTGTTTTCGGTTGTTTGAGGCTTCCGCATTGCTTTCATTAAGAGATGAAACCTTCATTAACAATTTGCCGCCTGATTTTTTCCACGTCCTCATTCGTCACGGCCCTGAGCGGGTGGCGAGGCTGACCACCCTTGAATCCCATTATATCCATAGCAGCCTTGACACCCGCCACGCCCAATGCTCCTGAAACGGCCTGATTAAGCCGGGAAAGTTTGAAGTGAAGCATTCTCGCCTCATCATACTTGCCCTGTATGAACAACCGGTATAAATCGCAACAGGGAACGGGCAGGGCATTGGCAAGGGATATCACCCCCCCGGGAACTCCCAGATGGAGGCAGGGATAGAAAAAATTGGCTGAACCGGCCAGGACGTGGAAATCTTCAGCGGGGTCGAGGCAAGCGAGTATTTTTGCCGGCCCTTCAGGGGAAGAATCTTTCATGCCGGCAATATTAGAATGCCGTGAGAGTTCAAGGATAGTTTGCAACGGTATTCTTATTCCGCCGGTAAAACCGGGGGCGTTGTAGAGTAATACGGGGATATCGATTGAATCGGCGATCCGTTCGTAGTGACTTTTGAGAGCAGAGCCATCGATCTGCCTGGCGAAGTAGCATGGCGCAAGGATGCTGACATAGTCAAAGCCCATTTCGCAAACCAATTTCGATTTTTCGATTGTCTGCTTTGTGGACTCGCAGCCGGTGCCGACCATAATGACCTTATCGCCTTTTACTTCAGCGAAAATTTCAAGAACCCGAACCTGCTCTTTGTCGGTAAGACTCCTGAATTCCCCGTTCGAGCCGAGTGCGAGATAACCGGCCAGGTCCGTCTGGTTGAGTTTTTGCAGGTTGAACCTCAAGTCTTCGAGTGAGAGTTTGTCGGAGCTGAAGGGCGTCACTACCGGAGCGAAAACACCCGAAAGTTTTTTCTGATTTTCTGTCATAACTAAATCCTTATCAAAACAGCAGCATCACAATGTACTAATCCGCTATCCCTTCTGCAAGGTATCTTTGCCGGCTTTCAGCATTTGGACGATTGCATCGACGTCGAAAACGCAGCCGCCCCAGGTACCTCCGCTGACCTCCTGCAAGGCGGCCCACAAGCGCGTATCGTCCGGAAGATTCGGATGAGGCGCCAGGTCGGATCGAAACGGGCGGCCGGCCAATATGCGAGTGCCAAGTTTCACGCTTCGCTTTTTCGCCGGAGTCTCAGCATCTCCAATCAAATCAACACTTCCTTCCAGGTTTTTGCAATCAATGACAATTTGAATTATATCTCCATCTAACACCTTTCCCACCGGACCTGCCGCAAGGGCTTCCGGGGCGACGTGGCCGATGCAGGCTCCCGTGCTTACCCCGCTGAACCGGCCATCGGTAATGACCGCCACATCCCTGCCCCATGAAAGATGCTTCAGCGCGCCGGTCACCTGGAGTATTTCTTCCATCCCGCTTCCCATCGGGCCTGCACAAACCAGCACGATAATGTCACCAGGCTTTACATCTGCCGTTTTTATGGCGCGTATAGCGCCGGATTCTCCCGTGAACACGCGGGCGGGGCCGATTTTGCGATACACACCGTCACTGTCCAACAGTGTCGGATCAATAGCCGTACTTTTAATGACAGAGCCTTCCGGGGCGAGATTGCCCTGGGGCAAAGTTATAGTACTGGTCAAACCGCACTTCCGGGCCCGCGCAGGATTCATAATCACCTCGTCCGGATCGACGCCGTCTTTTTCGTATAGTAACTCACGCAGTCTTCGCCGGCGGTCTGATGTTTCCCACCAGTCGAGCATTTCGCTCAAGCTCTTGCCCGATACTGTCACGACGTCTAAATCCAACAAGCCAAGTTGTCGCAGATGCAGCATAACTTCCGGCACACCTCCAGCCAGAAAGACCCGCACGGTGGGGTGTCCGACAGGCCCGTTCGGCAAAACATCGACAAGACGCGGTACATCCCGGTTGACTTTCTTCCAGTCTTCCAGAGCCGGGCGGCTCAATCCTGCCGCATGGGCAATTGCCGGAATATGCAGGAGCAGGTTCGTCGAACCGCCAAAAGCAGCGTAAACAACCATAGCGTTACGAACGGCCGAGTCGGTAAGAATATCTTTAATACTTAAGCCGCATTTGTGCAGCATGACCAGTGCCTTAGCCGAGCGGCGTGCCATGTCCAGCCAGATATCCTGGCCCGACGGCGCCAGCGCCGCATGCGGAAGGCTCATCCCGAGAGCTTCGGCAACAACCTGGGACGTGGCCGCGGTTCCGAGAAACTGACAGCCGCCGCCTGCGCTCGCACATGTACGGCACGTCATCTGTCTGGCGTATTCCAGAGTCACCTGACCATGGGCAAAGCGCGCTCCAATGGACTGGATCGTGCCTAAATCCTCACCTTCGGCAGGCGGAAGCGTTACTCCGCCAGGCACTACCACAGACGGCAAATCGTGCATCGCAGCCAACGCCATCATCATCGCGGGCAGCCCTTTGTCACAAGTCGCAACGCCGAGCACGCCTTTTCGTGTGGGCAGGCTCCGAATCAGGCGGCGAAAAATAGTGGCGGCGTCATTACGATATGCAAGACTGTCCATCATGCCCGGTGTGCCCTGGGTCCGACCATCGCACGGGTCCGTGCAGAACGCCGCGAACGGCATGTAACCAAGACGTTGGAGCTGCTGTGCCGCTGCTCCGGCCAGCAGGCCGAGTTCAAAGTGCCCGGTGTGGTAGCCGAGCGCAACGGGTGTGCCGTCACCTGCACGAATCCCTCCCTGAGTGCTTAATAACAGAAACTGTTCCCGGACTAATTCGGACGGTTCCCACCCCATCCCCGCGTTCTGGCTCATTCCAAAGATGTCGCCACTGGGAGCATCGACGAGAAGATTCTCGGTTAAAGGCAGGCTGCCTTGCGGACCTGCCGCATCTGTAGTGATGTCGTAAATGCCATCGTCTTTACTATCCAGAATATCTTCGAGCGTTATCTTATTTGGCATAAAATTGTCTCCAGAGTTACCTGAACGTTCGGCGGGTCACCCAGTTCGGAGACGACGAGGTCTGCTTCTGTGAAATCCTCGTCCTTCGTATAACCGTTTGTAGTGACAACGCAATACATACCTGCTGCTTTCGCCGCGAGCAGGCCATTGCGGTTGTCTTCTATCACAACACATTCGGATGGCTCAAGGTTTAGTCTTTCCGAAGCCAGGTTGTATATTTCAGGATCGGGTTTTTTCTTTGACACAACATCGCCGGCTAAGATTGTGCTGAAATGAGCTTTTCGCCCGGAACCGAGCAGTATCTCCGCTACTAAGTTCACTGCCCGCTCGTGAGAAGTAGAGCAAATAGCCAAAGCGATATTAGCGGCGATAGCCTCATCTATAAGTCTTGCAACGCCGGGACGTAAAGGCAGTTGTCCCGATTCTATGATTTGTATGAAATATTCTGTTTTGAGTTTATGCAGCTCTTTTATGATAGTATCCTTATCAGCAACGTCCGGAGGCCAGCCGTAGTTGTCGAAGTAGTGCCTCATGCGTTCTTTACCGCCGGAAACTTCCAAAAGTTCTCCGTACAGCTCAACACTCCACTCTGTAGGGAATCCTTTTTTTGCAAACGCTTTGTTGAAAGCAACTCTGTGCCCATCCCGTTCGGTATCGGCAAGAACGCCGTCACAATCGAAAATAATGGCTTTCATTGTTGCCTCCTTTTTCTGCCTTGCACAATCTGCGACATGATGTGCATATTCTCCTATATCAAGCCTTTCCTGAGCTGCCGAACAGATTAATCTTCTCAACAATACCCGCCTTGAGCGCATTGAACTGGGCATCAATGACTTTCAACGGATTATACTCCGTATTGTTCGCATTGTGGTAAGCGACAAATCCGTCGATGAACGCGTATTTGAGCTGGGTCGATATGTTTACTTTCGCACAACCGAGCGAAATACACTTCTCGAACACATCGTCAGCCAGCCCCGTCCCGCCGTGCAGAGCTATGGGAACTGCTATCTTAGCGGCGATTTCTTCGAGCAGGTCGTATGCAATCTTTGGTTCGCCCTTATACACACCGTGAGCGGTTCCGATCGCGGGCGCGAAACAGTCCGGCTCGACATCCCGGCAAAATCTGATTGCCTGTTCAGGGTCAGCCAGATGCGCATCCTGCTGTTTTACGTGAATGTCGTCCTCCACGCCCACGATGGCCCCAAGCTCAGCTTCAACGGTGACATTTTTCGGTCGCGCCATCTGAACCACTTTCCTGCTCAAAGAAAGATTCTCCTCGAATGGCTTTGAAGAGGCATCAATCATTACCGAAGTCCACCCCGACTCGATGCATTCTTTGATAAGGTCCAAATCCTTGCAGTGGTCAAGGTGCAAAGCAATCGGAACACTCGATGAGCCGGCGAGCTGCCTTACCCAGGAGATAATGGCCGAGGCGCCCCAGAAGATGACCGTCTTGGCCGATGTTTGGATAATCACCGGAGCGTTGGCCTGCTCTGCAGCCAGAACGACGGCCTTTGTCGAATTGTAGTCGAGGATATTAAAGGCACCGACGGCATAACCCGAGCCGGCGGCTTTGCCAAGCATCGTCTTCATATTTTCAAGTGGCATTGCTTTTCTTCCTACCAGATATTTCCTGCAAATGTAACACTCTTCTTGTTGCTTCTATAATCTAATTTTCCTGAAGCACCGAGCGTGAACACCATCAATAGGCTATCTTAGACAAACCGGCTTGTCAACGCAAGAAACACGCCCGGAGCGTTAGCGACAGGTACTTTTCCGCCGGCTAATAAACATTACCCGTCCCTGAAAATGACAAGAGCACAATGGAGAATCAATCATGCCGCTTAACAGACCGCCATTTGAGACTGCTGGTCTGATTTTTGCGCAATTTTGCTTCTATTTTTGGAATCTGTTGGTACAGAGGCTACTTGATGTTGCGGTGAGCAAAGTTTCCACCAATTTCGGGAGAAACTTCTTACAGATAAAAAGCCGGATGACCAGCAAACCAGGTAAAGGAAAAACATGGACTTTTTCAACAGCCCCACTGTCCCTGCTTCCTCCCAGGATATGAGGATTACCTGCAAATAAGTTGTAAAAAAAGATGTGACCCCCTACTTCCCCAGGCAGAAATAAGTATGGTATCTCCGGATTAGCCCGAGAGGCCATCCATGGGCCGGCACCTGCGGATTCCCATTTAACGTATTCCAACAGCAGTTCAGGACCTTCCAAGGACGATGGCGTGACTAAGTTAGATTAGAGACGGTGTATGCGGCGGGGCAGGTCAATGTTGCGGACCTACATGCGAGTCCGAAATCCCTTGAAGAGGTTCCTACGTCTGTTTGGCGAATGACCAGCGATGCTAATTACACCCCGTCACTCTCGAGAACTTCACGCGGCAGCGTGTTGCAACAGGACCATCGTCGCACCGGATCTTATACCAAGTGTTCGGCTTCACTGGACATCGTCCGTTTTCGCAATCAAAGGTTAGAACTTTTCCGCGGGTGAACGCAGCTCGGCACTCTGCAGCGGTGCAGGCGAATCCGGTATCTGACGCTCGCAGCACTTCCGCATTAGACACCGTCGCCTCACACTCGGTTCCACCAGCCGTCCCGCGCATCTCAAGCTGTTCAGCTGTCAGCGGGTCCGCAATGGGCGGATCCACAGAATCGGTGGTAGCGATGCCAGCGCACCCGGACAATGCTACAAGAGACCAACCGATCACGAGGATTTGGACAACTAATTTTCGAGACATAACATACCTCCTAAGACTTAAGAACTGTTTTGTCAAGCTCGGATTTTGCTGTGTCGGCTAACATAATATTCTGCATTTCTTGGGAAAAATCAAAGGTGTCCGGTGTCCGGTACATTTTCTTCCAGAAATCCATTTGCCGCCCTAAAAACTTGCTTTTTTATTTAGCGCCTTTTATTGCTCGCTCAAGGTTGCTGTTTCACATTATACTCTTTGTTCCAGGCCAGAACAAACAAATTCTGACCCTCTTGTTTCTGCAGCGAATCTCAAGGGGTTCAGCCCATGAGATAACTTCAGCCACTTCCACTACCTTAATAGCGTATCTCACGGGCTAAATGTTACCTTCGAATTTTAATAAAAGTGAGAAAAGGCAAAAAAAAACAGAATTCAGAATACAGGAGACGCAAGACGAATGGAGAATGGAGAATGTTGAATATTGCTTATTCAGTTTTGACTTATTTCTTATGCATCTTGGTGTTTTTGTGCGGGGTATCCGCAGAATCTTTAAAATGCGAGTTCATATTGTTGCAATTAAGGTGAAATTCCGGTATTTTGACCGATTGTATGGCCCGGCGGTGTAGCCGGGTGTTTAATATTGGAAATACGAAGTCATCTAAAAAAGTGATATTCAATCAGGATTCAATTTAGGAGAGGTTATTATGAGAAATCGAACTCGCCGACAGTTTTTGCAGGACTCGATTTTTGCCGCAGCGGCGGTATCTTCGGCTCCGATGATCAGCAGCATTGCCAAAGCGCAAAGTAAAAGCCCCAATGAAAAGCTGCTTTGCGCGGTGGTCGGCTGCAAAGGCCGCGGCGGCAGTCACATCAGCGCCTTTTCCGCCCGCGAAGATTGCGCAATCGCTTACATCGTCGACGTGGATGAAAAGGTCGGCCGGAACTGCTGCAATTCCATCGAGAAACGCACCGGCCGCCGGCCGAAGTGGGTCAAAGATATGCGTGAGGTGTTCGACGACAAGTCGGTCGATATCGTTTCGACGGCGACCCCGAATCACTGGCATGCGCTGTGCGGCGTCTGGGCGATGCAGGCTGGCAAAGACACGTACATCGAAAAGCCCATCAGTCACGATATTCCGGAAGGCGCCGCACTTGTGGCCGCGGCGAAGAAATACGGAAGGATGTGCCAGGTGGGAACACAATGCCGCTCGAACCCGGCCATTCAAAACGCCATGAAGTTTATCGCGGACGGCGGTATCGGCGAGGTCAACTTCTCGCGGGGGCTGTGTTACAAGCGGCGTAAATCGATCGGCCCGTTAGGCGATTATACGATCCCCGAAGAGGTCGATTTTAATCTCTGGAGCGGCCCGGCGCCTTATACCACGCCGAAGCTCACACGAGAGCGGTTCCACTACGACTGGCACTGGCAGCGGTTGTACGGCAACGGCGACTCGGGCAACCAGGGCCCGCACCAAACCGACATCGCCCGCTGGGGGCTTGGCATCAACCGCCATCCGAACAGCGTCATCGCGTACGGCGGCCGCTTAGGCTATCAGGCCGAACGCAACGATCCGAATTACGTCGATGCAGGTGACACGGCCAACACCGAGATCGCCATCTACGATTACGGCGATAAGTGCATGGTCTTCGAGACGCGGGGACTTTCGGTTGATAACTCGGCCGACGAGCAAATCAATAAAATGTTCAACAGTACAAAGGGCAACAGGATCGGCGTGATCTTCTACGGGACCGAAGGCTATCTGGCTCAGAGGTCTTACACGCATTGCATGGTGTACGATCTCAAGGGCAAGCTGGTCAGGGAATTCAAAGGCGGCGGCGACCATTTCGACAACTTCGTTCAGGCCGTCCGCAGCAGGAAAGCCGAAGACCTCAATTCAGACGCTTTCCAGGGCCATCTCTCGGCGGCACTTGCGCACCTGGCCAATATCAGCTACTATCTCGGCGAAAACAACAAGGTCTCCGTCGGCCAGGCCAAAGCCGCGCTGGAAAAGGTCAAGAGCCGGGACGACAATATCGAGACGCTGAATCGGACGGTCCGGCATTTCAAAGATAACGGCGTCGATTTGGACAAGTACCCGATGTCGATGGGCCCGCTGCTGCGGTTCGACCCGGATAAGGAAGTGTTCACGAATAGCGCGGAGGCAAATAAGATACTGCACCGCGAATACCGAAAACCGTTCGTTTGCCCCGTGCCGGAAAAGGTGTAGCAATCGGAACGCCCGGGTAGCGTTTTTTGACGAAAACGGGTGCGAAATAAATCGACATAGGCAGGCCCTCACGGGCTTTCCCTGTCACACCACCGGGCATACGGGTCCGTACTACAAAGAGATACTTTACGAAAGAGCCAAATGGCGGAAAGGAAAAACCTCCGGCAGCAATCTTTTTATCGTAGATAAAAGTGATAAGGATTGAAAGATCTTCGCCCAAGGCGGCTGGGTTAAAGGATAAAGATTATGTTCAAGACTGTGAAAGACAGGGTTTGGGCGTTCGATGCGGAATGGATACCCGATCCGGCTGCGGGGAAACTTTTGTATGATTTGCCGGATGATACGCCGGACCTGGATGTTCTGAAGCGCATGTGGAAAGAAGGAGGGGCCACGGAGGAAGATCCTACCCCGTATTTAAAGACGGTGGTTTGCCGGATCGTTTCCGTTGCCGCCATAGATAGGTTTGAGTCGGGCAGAAAGGCGAAATTGCATTTGCTTTCTCTGCCCCGTGATTTGGATGATCCCGGCCAGATATTGGAAAAAAGTATCGTCGGCACGTTTTTGGACAAGGTCGGCCAATACAAACCACAGTTGGTCGGTTTTAACTCCGCTTCGGCGGACCTGAAGGCATTTATACAAAGGGCTGTAATCCTGGGAATTCAGGCCCGGGAGTTTTGCCGTCGACCGAACAAGCCGTGGGAGGGAGATGATTATTTCGATAGCCGAAACAGCGAAGCGAGCGTCGATATAAAAGATGTTGTCGGAGGCTGGGGCAAAGCTACGCCTTCATTGAATGAAATTGCCACCCTGTCGGGCATACCGGGCAAATTGGATGTTGACGGAGAAGAGGTTGCCTTTCTATGGCTGGACGGCAAACTGGATGAGATCGTGGCTTACAATGAATTTGACGCCTTGACCACGTACCTGGTATGGTTAAGGGTGGCGCATTTCGGCGGGCACTTTACAAGCGCCGAGTACGAAGTTGAGCAGCAGTTGGTTAGAGAGCTGATTCTGTCGGAAATCGAAAATGGCAAAGTGCATCTGAAGAAATATCTTGATCAGTGGAATCGTCTGAAGGAAATAGTTCAATAACTCAAACTGACCGAGTCGTACTGTCATCCCTGCGAAGTACGTGTTTAGCCAGGGAAAAACGGGTGGCATCCTCAAAGCCGCAGGCTTTGGGGATGGTCGTGAACTCCGCGGGAATGACAATTTGTGCTATGTTATGCTGAGACTTATTGAAGTCTTTGGTTCAGAAATTGTCAGTTTGAGTAAATAAACAGACGAGGCAAACGGCGCCGGCGGCGGCTTGGCCATAAACGAAAGGGGATTCGACATGCACCGAAAACTGGGGCGACGTGATTTTTTAGGCACCGTCGCGGCTGCTGCGCTGCTTGGCACTCATTCGGAAGGGCAGGAAAAAAACGATGGCGGCACGCCGGCACAGCGTGAAGTCCGGCTCGAATTTCTCCGCCCCAAAGAGCTTAAAGAAGCACAAGCAGCATGCCCGACCATCTTCCAGCCGCTCGGAACAATCGAATGGCACGGAGTGCATAACGTTGTCGGCGTCGATTCGTTGAAGGCCCACGCGTTGTGCGTTCGGGCGGCACAAAAAGGCGGGGGCCTGGTATCACCGACTCTCTACGGCGGCGTCGGAGGTGTCAGCCAGCCGCATACGTTTGTCATGGATCCGGAGAATAATATTTTCTCCAAACTCCTGAGGCCGTGGCTGGAGCAGCTCTGCCGCGAAATGGCCCGGGATGGATTTCGTGCCATCATTATCCTCACCGGCCACTACGGCGCCGCCCAGCAGATAGTCGTCCGCGAAACGGCGGTTCGTATGAGCCGTGCCCTGGCGATTCCCGTGCTCGGCACGCCTGAATATCTGCTCGCGCTGGATGTGGACTACACGGGCGACCACGGGGCATGGGGCGAGACCTCGCTCATGATGCACCTCTATCCTGATACGGTCGATCTATCGCGGCTCGGCGAGCCTCCGCACCAGGGCGTCGGCGGGCGCGACCCGAAAAAGGAAGCCTCGGCGAAAGATGGACGAATACTGACCGAGACAATCGTCTCGCGTCTCGCTGTACTTGCGGAGAAAATGCCCGCGTGGGACGATAAAACGCTCGAACGTTTTATCGATTCGGAGGCGGCTCTCGTCGCCAAACAGCTCTCGGCGCCGAAAGGTAAAAATAATCTATGGACGGCATGGCGTAATATCGGCAGTGCCATGCGCAACTACGGCAGGCAGCTTGCCGAAGGGCGTTTCGAAGAGATTAAAGCTTCCGTCGCCGGACTTTAGATTTTAAGCGAACAAGGTAGGGGCGGTTCGCGAACCGCCCTTACTCTTTCAGCAGTTTCGGCAGCAGCTCTGAAAACAAAAACCACTTGAACAATTGCATCCGTGGATTGAATAGACTATCATATTAACAGGTAAGCCATGCCTCAGATTGGGCTTGTGAAAGTGTTTAAGTTCAGATTTGGAGAAGTGCCATGGAGAAGAAAATGTTTCGTTTATCGCTTGTTGTTCTGTTGGTTGGCTTGGTCATCAGCTTTTCAGTAGCGGCCCGGACAGAAGCTGCGGCGGCGGACAAGAACAAGCCAAAGACACTCGATACTGATCCTAACCTTGCCGGCTGGTGGAAGTTTGATGAGGCATCAGGCAAGACCACTCCGGATTCATCCGGACATGGCCGTAACGGCACGCTAAAGGAAGACTTGTCGTTTGATAAAGATTCAGCCAAAGGCCGGACAGGCAAGGCGTTGAAGTTTGACGACAATGGACACGTCGAGATAACCAAATACAAGGGCGTTACCGGCACACGAGCACGGACAGTGGCGGCCTGGATCAAAACCGAAAACGACGAAGGAGAGATCATATCCTGGGGCACAGATGACTTCGGTAAAATGTTTACCTTTTGTTTCATCAGGGGACGCATCGGCATCAGACCCAATGGTGGATATTATTATATGAATGAGCCGACCGATGATGATAAGTGGCATCACGTCGCGGTAGTGGTCAAAGAAGCCGAACTGCCGAATCTCCATGATGATGTTGTGCTCTATAAGGACGGGACTATAGCCGAGGTGCATGACATCGGCCTTCTGGATCTTTGGCCGGTCGATACGGGCAGTGACCTGGATGTCAGGATAGGCCTGGAATTCAAAGGCCTTATCGACGATGTTCGCATCTATGACCGCGTCCTTTCGGATGAGGAGGTTATGGCTCTGTTCAAGTTGCAGTCTGATCGCCCGTTACCGAAAGGCGAAAAATGATTAAGCTTTTGCAGGTAGGGTGTGCACCGCACACCGTAACGTGGCTGGTGGGCAGTGCCCACCCTACAGTGATTTCGAAAGGAGATATTTGATGGAAGATAAGAAAGTAACCCGGCGACAGTTTATGCGCGACGGTGCAATGGTTGCTGCAGGTGTGGCTGTGGGTCTCGGCGCCAAAACCGCCGGTGGTGCGGCAGCTAACACCTCGAAAATTCTCAATTACAATCCGAACATGGAATACCGCCGGCAGGGCAAAACGAACCTGATGGTTTCAGCCGTCTGCCTTGGCGGGCACTCCCGGAGTGATCAAAAGGAGCGCACCGAAATCGTAAGTCGCGCCATCGACATCGGCATTAATTACATCGATGCCTGCACCAAGGGCGAGGTAGTAAGAGATGCCAAGGCCCTGAAAGGACGGCGCGACAAGATGTATCTGTCGCTTTCCCATTGCGGCAAAGAGACCCGCAACGAAGATTACCGCACCGCCAAAAAGTTGATGGAAAGCCTGGACGAAGTGTTGAAAGCCTCCGGACAGGATTACACCGATTTGTGGCGTGTCACCTGCTACGAGCCGGGCAGCAGGCACACGTTCAATACCGCGTGTGAGATGGTCGAGGCGCTGGAGACGGCGAAAAAGCAGGGCAAGGCACGGTTCGTCGGATTCTCCACACATGACCGCCGCTGGATCAAGTTCATGATCGAGTATTTCCCGCAAATCGATTGTGTCTGTTTCCCCTTTACCATGATGAGCAAAATGGCCCAGACGGACAGCGTCTTCGAGGCCCTCAAGGAGCAGGACGTGGGGGCTTTCGGCATCAAACCTTTCGCCGCCGGTTCACTGTTTACTAAGGACCGCAAAACGAACTTCGAGCGTGCGCGTCTGGCGATCCGCTACATTTTGCACAGCAACACCGTCATTCCGATTCCCGGATTGAACAGTATCGAATACGTCGATAACGTGGCAAAGGCAGTCATGGAACGGCGCGAACTTGACGTGAAAGAAACTGCCGAGCTGGACAACGCCAACATGCAGGCCCTGGCGAAACTGCCCTCTAACTATCAGTGGCTTAAGAACTGGCAGTACGTCTAATAGACATCGTGCAGCGTATCAGGTGTTTCCCATTACATCTACTAATCTGAGTGTACGTTGCTATCGGGCTGCACATATAGGAAAGCGTCTATGAAATACTATCTACGGGTATTTATGCTTGCGGCAATTTGCATCGTTGGAATTGGCTGTGAGCATGCAGAAAGTGTACAGAAACCACAGGCCGGCGGCAAACGTGCTGTGAAACCTGCCGAGGAAATTGAAGCCCCGTTATTGCTCGATGATGAACCTTTATTATTGCTGGACGATGAGCCGCAGGCCGATCAGTCGGACGGACCGGAAGCTGACAACAGTCGCTGCTTCGTCTGTCATGTAAATTACATGCAGGAGGATATTGCTGTCATCCATGCCCTGGCCGATATCGGCTGCGCAGGCTGTCACGGCGAGTCCGACGAGCACATCGCCGACGAATCCTGGGCTTCCGGCGGTAACGGTACAGCGCCGGACATTATGTATCCCCGGCCGAAAATCAATCCGTTCTGCATGGGCTGTCATACGAAAGACGAAATCAATACCGACCAGCACAAACCCTTGTTCGCGAATGTCGAAAAGATGGTTTGCACTGACTGCCACGGCAGCCATCGCCTGGAAGTTCGCAAGTGTAAGTGGAAATAGGTCAACCTTGTTAGTAATATGATTTACCTGACTGAAAAAGACATCCTGGAGGCGGCGACAATCGATGAAATGCTGGATGCTATTGAGTCATCGTTACGCATCTACGAAAAGAAAGAATTCCACATGCCGCAAAGGCTGCACGTGGATCACGAAGATGATGTCTTGCTGCTCATGCCATGTTTTACGAAGGATTATTTCGGAACCAAAGTAGTCACGCTGTTCCCGGAGAATCCGGCGAAGAACGTCCCTGTCTTGAATGGAATAATGGTTCTAAATGATTCACAAACGGGCGTGCCCCTTGCATTGCTTAATGGCCCCGCTCTGACAGCCGTGAGAACCGCGGCAGTCGGCGCCGTGAGCATTCGGCATCTGGCTCCGGATGATGCTCACGCTGTGGGGATAATCGGCGCCGGCGTTCAGGGTTTCTATCAGGCTCGGGCCGCATGTTCAGCCAGGCGCATCACGGATGTTTTCATCTATGACCTGTATCCTGAAAAAGCATCGGCGCTGAAAGATAAACTGTCGCAGGTCATCCCTGATGTCAATGTCCATCAGGCCGCTCGCGTCGAGGATTTGCTTGAACATACCCAGGTTGTCATTACGGCAACAACTTCATTGGAACCTGTATTGCCGGACGAAAAGGAATTATTAGCAGGCAAGCACTTTGTCGGCATCGGGTCTTATAAGCCGGACGTCAGAGAGTTTCCTCAGGCATTATTCGGCCTGCTAAAGACCGTCTATATTGACACTGAACATGCTTTGGAAGAGTCGGGGGACATTATTGTCCCGTTGCGAAATGGCTGGCTCAGGCGGGATCAAATTATGACGCTGGGGCGATTTCTAATCGATAACGAGCCGGAGAGCCAGGTGAGGCAGGAGACTACGCTGTTCAAATCCGTGGGTATGGCTCTGTTTGACGTCTGCGCGGCTACGTTGATTTATGAGAAGGCAATTGCAAAAGGTTTGGGGCAAAAAATCACTCCGTAACGGTGTTGGTCATCTCAGCGTTCCCGGCAGGTCTGGGGCCGGCGGGCAAGTTCTCCTTTAAGTAGGGCTTGTTCAGCAAGCCGTAAATACAATTGGTGTAAGTTGATATCGCACACGAACCAGATTTCTCGGCTTCGCTCGAAATGACACGGGAGGGATACCATTCGCACGAAGTGACAAAAGGCCCCATTGTCATTCCGACCGGAGAGATGCGAAGCATCGCGCAGTGGAGGAATCTGGCTTCGAACGGAAAGGATTATACGATTGCTGTTAATTCAAAGTAATACCAATTGAAATTAGTTCTTGCGCCACACTGTCATTCCCGCGCCACACTGTCATTCCCGCGAAAGCGGGAATCCGGCTCTTTCGCTATAGAATCCTGCTTACGCAGGGATGACATCGGCAAATATCCCGGCGACTATTGATTTTATCTTCGTGTTATCTGTCTCATTGTGCATTAACCAATACCTTTCCATCAGGTTTGATAACAAGGTAATCATCTTGTCTTATAGATGAGAAATCCTCTTCCGATAGAACCACGATAGGTATAGCCTGATGATACAATTCGTCCGCCACGATGCTTCCCAGCGCCAGGATGGGATCTACGCTGATGTTTATTATGGCCGCAGGAGCAACGCCGGTCCTGATGCTTTCCATTAGGGTTGCGCTGGATGTACTGGAGCCTTTGCCCGTAGGGAACACAAATACTTTGCCCGTTACGATGGATCCCGACAGGTCGTGACGTCGGTCAATGACCTCGCCCGTTTGCGGAGATATTCCTCCCCAGAAACTTAATGGCTCCCTGGAAACGAGTGCAGCGCCTTCGGCTGAACCCGGCACTACCGGTTTTCCAATCAGGATTTTTCCCACCGTGAGTCCTTTCGGCAAACTTGTCCATTCACAGAAGACTCGACACAGTCAGCCATGCTCCCAAAGGCAACTCGTACGCTCAATTCACCGGGCGCATAGTAGGCGCACTTGCCCGAATTGGTCATAATTACCTTCGTGTCCTCAGCGACCATCGGCGTATGAAAAACACATGTGTCGAGGGTGATTTCGATCCCAAAGGTGGTTAGTCTATCGAGAAAATCGCCTCTTTGCAGCAGGGCATAAGATGTCTGGGACGAAATAACGACAAACCTGACATTAGGATGAAGTCTTTTGCCTTTTTCGGCCTTTGCTTCTATGAGGTCCGACAGCTCACGAAACTCGTTGTAGGAAAAATGAGGACAGCCCAATACGACCAGATCGAGCTTAGCCTTTTCCTCGGCTGTGGACAACTCAGACCGGGCGTTCCGTAAGTCTGTAAGACTTATATCAATGATTCGTTCCGGCTTGCCGTCCTGGAATGCCTGCTCAAACGTGTTTGCTTCAGGTGTCACCCCGATGGCGTGGAAAAGCGCCACTGCGCCGGACGATGCCGCCGCCGCACACATAGCTTTCAGTTGGTCGCTGGACGCCCCGGCAGGGAGTCCTTCGATCACCGGGATTTTGTCCCCGGCGAGAGATCCTGTAAGGTAACCCAGCGTTACGTAAAATTCGCTGCTCTGCATAACAGCAGTGTCAATGTCCCGTAGCCGCAGCAATAACTGCCCTTTGCGATTCTCTACTAAATGAAGGCCGCATTTAGGAACTCTGCCTGCTATTGCCGCGCAGATATCCATGTAATCACCATATCTATTGGTCCTGGCTCCAAGAACCGAATTCGCGTAGCAGATAGCATTGGATTCGCCCCAGGCGATTTGCTGGCCGAAACGAGGCGTTAAGTAGCCCTGGTAAGGTGCGCAGGTCCAGGTTGGGATACATCCCATGTTTGTATAAGCCTTCGCCTGTCTGACAGCTTTGCCGGCAAAGTTTTCATTGATCCCGAATTCTTTCCAATTCTGCAGGTCCAGGGGCACCATGTTCAAGGTCGTGGGAACCGAAACTCTCGCACCTTTTGCTGCCAGAGTTTCGGCAAATTCCAATCCGGTTTCACTGAGCAGTCCACAGCCGTCGATATGGGCCTGACTCACATTCATCAGCTCCGCTGCCTCGTAGACATCAGCCATCCGCACCAGGATTCGCATGGCCAACTGGGCAGCTTGGCCATGTTGACCATTCAGAAGCTGTTTGTCTTGCCTGCTTAACTCTACCGACATCGTATTTTCTGTTCCCTCAAGCGTTTACAGTGCCTTTAGTGTCGGCTCATATCATAGTCGAGATAAAAAGTAACTTCCAGATTTTTCTTCAAGCGGACACTATCAGTCATGAAACAGCGATAGCTCCAGGATGCTTTTGGAATTGGATATTCTTCTGCGATGGTCTCTAATTCTTTCCCTGCTCGGTTTTGGAATTAGGATTCTTCATATAATAAAAGAATCCATCTTCCGCCCCCACTAACAGGTCGGGGATACCATCTTTATTCCAGTCCACGATGGTCGGGCTGGTTGTGTGGCCTGCGATGATACGACCTGCGACTAATCCCTGGTCGTTGAAAACATGTCCGTTTTTGTCCGCCGAGATGTTCCGAAGGAAATTGATGTTTTGACTATTCACCATCAGGTCCAATCGACCGTCGAGGTCCCAGTCTGCGAAACAGAACTTGCGCCTGCCGCTTTTGCCCGCGGAACCGTCGTTCATTCTCAGCAGCCCGGCCGTTTTGTTCCTGGGGCGGTGCATCGAATCGAACACCGAAGCATCTTCACAGGTAAATATGCGCTCGCCCGGCAACAGGATTAATTGCTCATTTCTTTTAGCGCGCTTAAACAGGGCGAGATAACCCTCGTGGTCCAGCATAACCAAATCGTTCAGTCCATCGTCGTCGTAATCGATAACGACCGGCGTGGTTCGCCACTGGGCGGCGAGGGTTTTGCCTTCCGGCTCCCACCAGTTCCATGCCGGCTTTGGAGGTTTGCCCGGCCACTCGACTTCGATGGGTTGCGCCGATGCGAGTTGAGGTTTTCGCCGGGTCCCGATGTTCTCGTACCATAGGACTTTTCCCCAGATGGAATTGACGACTATATCGGGCAGACCGTCGTGATTCCAATCGGCGACGTTAAGCGTCGTATAACCCCACTTGGCTTCGCAGGGTCCCTGGATAGAGCCGTTGGGCCCGGCCATAATCCGGATGATCTCGCCGTCGGCCTTGAGATATACCGGGGCGGCCCATCTCGGCGGATCGCCGCCGTCGAGGTTCTCGATAAATCCGATGTAGCCGGCGGTGTTGCCGCAGATCAAATCTTCGTCCCCGTCATTGTCCCAGTCGAAACTGCAGGGCGTGACAAGGGCGCCGAACTTGAGCTCGTCGGCCTGCTGCTGGAAGAACTTGGGCGGCAGAAACTGAGGCATGCCGTCAATTACCTCGCCCGTGTTTTCCACCAAAGCCGCGCGCCCGTCTTCCTGGCCCACAACCAGGTCAATGTCACCGTCCCTGTCCCAGTCCAGCGCCACCGGCACAATCATGCACAGGTCCATCTTAAGCGGTTTGCCCATCCAGGTCAGATGCCGGCCCGCGGCATACTTCGGACGGGAGCGCGCTGCGGTGTTTTCGAACCATGTAAATTTATCGACGAACTCGCCGCATATCAGGTCCAGGTCGCCGTCACCGTCGAAATCGGCAAAATTCGGGGAAGGCATACCATAGACGTCCACCGGCTTTCCGGCGGCCGATATCTTTTGAGCTTTGCCGTACTGAGGGTCCCCGGCGGTTCCCGTGTTGCGGATCAGGTACACGTATCCGTGCAGGGGGCCGCGCATCCACCGGCCCTGCTTGTCGAAGGCATTGTCCCAGCCGTAGTCGTCCCAGTCACCGGCGCCGACTATCAGGTCAAGATCGCCGTCCCCGTCATAGTCACAATATTGCCACTGGTTGGCGCGGACGCGGCCTTTGGAACTGTGCACATTAGTTGTAGAATAAATTGTCCGGGTTTTTTTGAACTGATTCTCAATCTTACGGAAATCTTCAATTTCCCTGCCCGGAAGCAGCAGGCGGACCTCGCCGTCGATATAACTCGGCCGAATGTTACTGTGTCCGGTGCCGACCTTAACGGCGGGCTTGAATACCGGCATCTTGATATTGCCGCCGGCATTCTCAAAAAAATACGTTCCGTTATACGGCTTATCGGGACAGCAAACGACCATGTCGTAGTCACCGTCGCCGTCATAATCCATCGGCAGGGGCCATGCCCAAAGCCCTACGCCCAAATCCACAACCAGGCCGGGGTTGTTGTACGTCACCCGCTCGAAGGCATCGGATCCGGCGGAAGTGACACTCGCCAGAAGGATTATTAAAAGGTAAATCGAAATTTTCGCTATGGTACCGCCCATATTTTATTCTCCGGATATTTTTTATTTCACAAACTTCAGCGTGGCCGGCTATGTTTTCTTAGAGTCGGTTTGTGCGGCGGCATCGATCTTAGCGGATTGCGCCGTAGTCCCGGATGTTCTTGGGGCAACCGAACGAACGGGGATGCGCGTGCGTATATGCTGGTTTTCGGCCTGCTTTATCCAGCGTGATATTTGCCATTGCCTTAGAGCTTTATTGAGCTTCAGCTCGGCGGTCATCCTTTTGGCAACTTGCTGTATAGTCAATCCCATTTCGTAGTGAAGTTTGTATGCCATCAGCGCTTCTTGTGATGGCGGCCCGGCGGATGCGCAATCCGGCACCATTGAAGCCGGATTTGTTTCCGGCGTTTCAGGGGCGTTCGATTTTTCCACTGTAACAGCTTTAGTTTCAGGCGGCTCTGATTCACCTGAGCCGGAGATATTTCTCAAAATAGAAATGAAATTCGAGGTGGCCTGTGTCAGCCGATCGGTACGCTCTCGAAACTCGCCCAGGTCTTCCAGGTAAATCCCCTGATTACGCCATGCGTCCACTTCCTGCACCAATTGGCAGAGTTCTTCGAACTTTCTCCGAACCTTCCGGCCCACCGCGGGAATACCAGCCAGCCAGGAAGCGATATCATGCACATCCTGCGGATATAATGAAAGGGTAAGTTCCATCCATAAATTCCTGGCTGAGCAGGTGCCGTAAGACAAAATCTCCGCCCACTTTTCGAGCTTGTCGGCAAACTGTCTTATTGTTTTGATGTCATCCGAGGACAATGCCATAAGAATCCCTTATGCTTGGCTACGTTGCCGGTATTTTAGTATAACTTGTTATCGTTAACAACAATTTTAGTAAAGATTTCTCGCTGTCGGCCTGCCGTTCATCACTTGGAAACACAGGACACAAGCTTTGCATCTATCGGGCGGATTTGATATTCTTGTGGAATTAAGGCGAATGTGAACAGAGGATTATGGGTATATCGCTTAAATGCTTGAAATTCGTGCGAATCAGGAGTTTGATATGAGCCGATGTGGACAGTTAAAATTAACACGCCGGGCTTTTCTCAAAAGTACCCTCTTAGCCCCGGCGTCGGCTGCACTTGCCGCCGATGTCAAACGTTTTGCACCCGGGGCAAAGAAAAGGCCCAATATCCTTTACCTGATGACCGACCAGCACCGGGGCGACTGCCTGGGCTGCGCGGGTAATCCCGTGATAAAGACGCCCCATCTGGATTCCATCGCCAAAGAAGGCGTCGTTTTTTCCAGCGCGTACAGTTCCACGCCAAGCTGTACGCCGGCCCGCAGCGCTATCCTGACGGGACTGTCACCGTGGCATCACGGCATGATCGGATACGGGCGCATCGCGGGGAAATATCCGTTTGAACTGCCACAGGCGCTCCGGGACGCCGGTTACTATGTCTATGGCATCGGCAAGATGCACTGGCACCCGCAGAGAAGGCTTCGCGGTTATCACAAGATACTGCTCGACGAGTCGGGTCGCGTTCAAAGCCCCGGATTCGTCAGTGATTACCGCCTTTGGTTCGAAGAGCAGGCGCCGGACCTGGATCCGGATGCGACGGGCATCGGCTGGAACGACTATCGTGCAAAGGCATACGAACTGCCTCAGCGGCTGCACCCGACCGCCTGGACGGCCGACAGAGCGGTTGACTTCATCGAGAAATACGAGCGACCTGAACCTTTTATGCTGAAGGTCTCTTTCGCCCGGCCGCACAGCCCTTATGACCCGCCGCAAAGATTCATGGATATGTATGACGAAGATGACATGCCCGCGCCAGTTGTTGGCGACTGGGCGTCTCGCTACAGCCCGCATGATGATCCGCCGAAGCCGACACTCTGGCACGGCGATTTGGGCGTCCGCCAGGCCAGAGAATCACGCCGGGCCTACTACGCTTCAATTACCTTCATCGATGAGCAAATCGGGCGAATTCTCGCCGCCCTTAAAAAAAGCGGCATGGATGAGAACACGCTGATTATCATGTTCTCCGACCACGGTGACATGCTCGGCGACCATCACCTGTGGCGAAAGACCTATGCCTGCGAAGGCTCGGCCAAAATCCCCATGCTGCTGCGATGGCCCGGGAGTATGGGCATGGACCATCAGCGCGGCAAGGCGCTGCTCCAGCCGGTAGAGCTGCGCGATGTGCTGCCGACGTTTCTCGATGCGGCCGGAGCGCCGATTCCGAACCATCTTGACGGCAAAAGTATGCTGGAGCTGGTTCGCGGAAATACTAAGGGCTGGCGGCCGTTCATCGATCTGGAGCACTCGATGTGCTACAATAAAGACCACTGGAACGCCCTGACCGACGGCAGGTTCAAATATATCTATTACGCATACGACGGCAGGGAAGAGCTTTTCGACCTGGCTGGCGACCCTGGCGAGCTGCATAATTTAGCCGCCGAAGCGGAACACAAAAACACGCTGCTCCAATGGCGGCGGCGAATGGTCGAACATCTGTCCGAACGCGGCGAACCATTTGTCTCCGGCGGCAAACTGGCAATCCGGAAAAAGCGTTTTCTGTACTCGCCCCATTTTCCGAAAGACGCTCAGGCGACTTGACAATCGCTGCATCCGGCCCTATTTCTCCGTCAACTGTCTGCCCCGGCCGTATTTACAATAAATCAATACTGAGATCCCCGATATCAAAAGCAAACCAATCACTAAATACGGCGTGGTTGTCTTTGGCAGGCCGCCAAGCCGTACTGACCAGAGGCCTCCTCCAACCCGATATTTGACCTGCCATATCTCATTCGTCACGTGTGTGTTGGGTGGGAACTTCAATCGAGATGTCACTGGAGCATCATTGTTAATCGCGACATCCTCGACCGTAATCACGCGGCCTCGACCTCTATTAGTGCTTGATCTTTCCAGGCGATATGGAAACCAGAGGCCGGGACTGACCTGGCGAAAATCCGATGCACTACATAAGCTGATTACATCAGAATCCCAACCGCGCAGTCCTTCGATTTTCACAGGCCGAAAACTCATATGTGGCGAAAGCCAGGCAACATATGTTTCGCCCAAATCGGCCCATTTGGTTGCGCCGTCTGAATCGACGAACATTCTCTTTTCACCTGTGGCCACTTCGAACCTGACTTTATATAGTTCATCTCCATCGGACTTTTCTGTAGTCACTTCTACCTTGAGCGCATTTCTGATTGCGCCCGAAAGAGTATCATACCCATACTCTCGGAGGAATCCATACCCTGCCCATTCCGGCTTCCAGATCGCCTGATCGTCGAGCATTTCAGGAACTTTGGCCATGACCTTCCCAAACATCAATCCCCGGCTGTCCGGCTGCTTCAAAGACAATTCTGTGCCTGTTTTGCCATCGTAAGCATATTTCCTTTCCAGCTCCTCTCCGCTTGAATGGCCAACCCATTTTTCATGCAAGTATCTGTGCCCTTTTCGAATATCGTGCCCGAATTCACAGTCGATAATCGCATCGGGCACAAGCTCGCCGGTTTGGGCGTACTTGCCCTGCGTTAATCTGTATTTGACCCGGAAGGCCCGGAGACGATTGTCCTGTTGCCGTAATATATCCGCCAGTTTTTCTCCGGTGATATCCGGCAATCCGGCCGCGACACTGCCAAGGGGCAATAAACATAACACCAGGCAAATCTTCAGGTTCTTCATTTTGCACTCCCACATAAACTTGCTCAGCTATACCGCTGACTCTCATTTCCAATAGAATATCAGGTCTGTTCCGAATCTTCAAGTTTTTCCGGCTGCCTTCTCGATTAGATAGAGAAGGTGCTTGAGCGACAGGCTGTTTGCCGGTTATAATCCCGTTGTGAAAAGATTGTATTGGACAAATCCGGATGTTTATGAGATTGAAGTCGAAGTCATATCTATCGGCGACTGCACGGTCACGATAGAGCCCATCGTATTCCATCCCGATGAAGGAGGGCAGCCGGCCGACAAGGGCAGGATCGGTGAATCCGAGGTTCTCAATGTAGAGATCATCGACGGCCGGGTAGTCCACACTCTTGATAAGCCGCTCAGCGATGGAAAGTATCTTGCGAGCGTTGATAGAGAGCGCAGGTCGCGGGTTGCATGCAGGCATACCGCTCAACATATTATCTCCGGTATTGCCGGGAAGCGGTTCGACCTGAGAACTGTCGGCGTTCACATCGGGCTCGAAAGCTGCACTGTCGATTTCGATAAGAAAATCGACTGGGAGACGGCCCAGGCGATCGAGCGAGATTCGATGGAAGTGGTCGCAGAGAACATACCCGTCGAGACGGTTTTCAACGATACAGACGCTCGAACTCGGTTTGACCTGAAAGAAATCGAATCGGACATGATTCGCGTAGTAAGGATCGGCGATTACGATGCCTCGGCCTGCTGCGGGACTCACGTTCGAAGAACGGGTGACATCGGGATCATCAGGATACTCGATCTTGAGAGCAAGAAAAACGGAACGCGGATTTCTTTCGCGGCTGGGCAGGCAGCGCTCGAATTCTCTCAGGCCGAAACTTCCATATTGAAAGAGCTTAGACAGCTCTCCAAGTGTTCGACCATCGAGCTGCCCGCCATACTCAGCAAGGCGATGGAATCTTCGAAGAATCTTAATAAGGAAGTGGAACGATTGGAGGGCCTGATGCTGCCGGGTTTTGTGGAGTCTGCTATGATCGTGGAAGTCGGCTCGTCAAAGATCGGCATACAAATCGACGCCGTCTCCGGCAAACTTGCAGGCAAGCTTGCGGCAATGATTGCCAACGAAATCAATGGAACCGGTATTGTCATAAGCGATGGCAACATCGTGATAAATTCCAAAAATCTAAACGCCAACGACCTGCTGAAGAAACTTCACAAAGTTGTCGGCGGCAAAGGCGGCGGATCATCAAACGCCGCCAGCGGCAGGCTGGACAAGCAGGTAACGGCCGAGCAGGTTGTCGAAATTCTTATGCAGCAATAATTTTGAAACGTTCAATCATAGGTTAGAATAATAAATACAAAAAAGTGACATAATAAGGAGGTATTTACTTATGAGATTCAGAGCTTTCATCGCGGCAATAATTTCGTCTCTGGCGTTATCGACGGTTTACGCCGAATCGCTGCCTGTTTACTTCGGGACATACACATCGGGACGCAACGCCAGTGAAGGGATTTACCGCAGCGTGCTCGACACCGAGACGGGCCGGCTCTCGGCTCCGGCGCTCGCAGCCGAGGCTAAGAATCCATCGTTTCTCGAAATCCATCCAAACGGCAAGTTTCTATACGCCGTCAGCGAATCAGGCGACGCCGGCACCGTCAGCGCCTATGCGATAGACCCGGATACCGGGAACCTGAAACTGCTAAACAGCCGGCCGTCAGGCGGCTCCGGCCCGTGCCACGTCAATATCGACCGCTCGGCTAAAAACGTGCTGGTCACCAACTACGGCAGCGGCAGCGCCTCGGTGATTCCGATCGCAACGGACGGCAGCCTCGCCGAGCCGACCGGCTTCGTGCAGCACGAAGGCTCCAGCATCAATCTGCAGCGTCAGAAAGGCCCGCACGCACATTCGATCAACGTCAGCCCGGACAACCGCTTTGTCTTCGTCGCCGACCTCGGCCTCGACAAGATTATGATCTACAGGCTGGACGTCGAAAAAGGGACAATCACCGCCAACGACCCGGCGTTCGCGAAGGTCAAGCCTGGCTCTGGGCCGCGGCACTTTACATTCGGCGCCGACGGCAGGTACGCCTATGTTATCAATGAGATGGGCGGCACCGTCACCGCCTTTTCATACGAGCCGGCTTCTGGCACCTTAACCCAAATTCAAACCGTCACGACGCTCCCGGACGGTTTTGCCGGATCAAGCTCGTGTGCCGAGGTCCGCGTTCATCCGGGCGGAAAGTTCCTCTACGGCTCGAACCGCGGGCACGACAGCATCGCTGTCTATCGCATCGACCCGGCCAAAGGGACGCTGACTTTCGTCGAGCACGAGAGAGCCGGTATAAAGACGCCGCGGAACTTCAACATCGATCCGACCGGCAGATTCTGCCTCGTCGCCAACCAGGGCGGCAACAGCATCGTCGTCTTCCGGATCGACCAGAAAACCGGCGCCCTCGAACCAACGGGACATAAGATTTCGGTCGGAAGGCCGGTTTGTGTCCGCTTTCTACGGGCAGATCCCCCGGTTGATGTGGAAGCTGAACGAGCAGCCTTGCGGGAGGACTTCCTGAAGCTCCGTTTCGGGCTGTTTCTCCACTTCAATATGGCTACCTACGTCGATCGCGAATGGGCGAACGGATACGAAGACCCGGCGTTCTTTAAGCCGGACAGACTGGACTGCCAACAGTGGGCCGAGGTCGCCAGCGCCGCCGGCATGAAATATGGCGTGTTAACAGTTAAGCATACCGGCGGCTGGTGCCTTTGGGATAGTGACCACACCGCACATGACATTACCCGATTTATCCACTACAAGAACGGCAGGGGCGACATCGTCCGCGAGTTCGTAGACGCCTTTCGTGCCCGCGGGCTCAAAGTCGGGCTTTACTACTGTTTTCCGGGCGATTTCTCGAGTTCCAGGCACGGCAATGGACTCCCTGAAGGCAAGCCGGATCTTCACGGATTACCTCCGGAGGCGGCGGGAGATTACGTGGGATTCGTCAAGAAGCAGTTGACAGAGCTGCTCACAAACTACGGCCCGATCGACCTGCTCTGGATCGACCAGTACAGCAACAAGTACACCCGGGCGCGTTGGCAGGAGGTCCGGGCGCACATCAGATCGCTGCAGCCGCGGTGCCTGGTCATCGGCAATAATGCCCATAACCTTAAGGATTCCGACGTGTATAGCTGTGAATATCCCTGGGACTCCAAGGGCTTTCCGCCGGAGGGGAACAGGACGCCGGCGGAGGTTTGCGATAAGATCTCGCGGACCTGGTTTTGGAATACAGCGGACCGGCCTGAACATGTAAAAGATGCCCAAGACATTATCAAAATGCTCAAGCTTTGCAGCGAACGAAATGCCAACTATCTACTCAACGTCCCCCCGGATAGGCAGGGCATGATCTCAGGCATACACCTGGAGCGTATGCAGGAGGTTGCCACATTGTTAAACGCGACCGCAAGTGCAGCGGATAAGAAATAGTGACCGTCCTTAATGACCAGCAACAAAATGATGAAAGCGAAATATAAACATACGAATATCGTTGCCGCCGATTGGCGGAAGCTTGCCGAATTTTACCGGCGTGTCTTTGGCTGCGAGCCTGTGCCGCCGGAGCGGGCCGCCGCCGGCGAATGGGTCGAACGCTGTACGGGCGTGCCCGGCGCCGAGGTTCGCGGTGTCCATCTGCGGCTGCCGGGTTATGGCGAAGATGGGCCCACGCTCGAGATATTCCAGTATAATCTCTCCGAGCAGCGCCCGGCAACGGCAATCAATCATCCGGGTCTTGCGCATCTTGCCTTCGAGGTTGACGACGTCGAAGCGGCCCGGGACGCGATCATCATAGCGGGTGGTAAGTGTGTTGGGGAGTTGGTAACCGTCGAGATTCGCGGCGCCGGCACAATCACGTTGATTTACATGACCGATCCCGAAGGAAATATTATCGAATTGCAGAAGTGGGCGCAGCCTTTCCGCACTCCGGCAACGAGTTGACAGCCGACGGTGCCGGCTCAGGCGGGGCGTTGGATTTTGGAGAACAGAATGAAAAGACGGGAATTCATCACAACGACAGCGGCCTCTGCCGCCGGACTGATGCTTGGCCGGACGGCATCGGCAAAGGATAGTCCGAAGAAACTTCAACCGCCGAACATCCTTTTTATCATGACCGATCAGCAGCACGCCGGCATGATGAGCTGTACGGGCAACAAGTGGCTTAAAACGCCCGCGATGGACCGGCTTGCCGCTTCGGGCGTCCGGTTTGAAAGGGCCTTTGCGAGCAATCCGGTCTGTGTGCCGAGCCGGTTCAGCCTGCAGACGGGCCTTATGCCAAGCGCTATAGGAATGGGCCATAACGGGGACTCCGCTCAGGCGGCGGTGACAGAAACGATGGTGCGGCAATCGCTCGGCCGGCTTTTCCGGCAGGCGGGTTACGAAACTCTCTACGGCGGCAAAGTCCACCTGCCCAGGAAAATGAAGGGTGTAGAGAACATTGGATATCGAAATCTCACAAGCGACAGACGCCAGGGTCTGGGGGACGCCTGCGCCGAATTTTTGAAGGGCCGGCACGAAAAACCGTTCATGCTGTTCGCCTCGTTCATCAACCCGCACGATATCTGCTACATGGCGATTAACGATTTTAACCGCACACAGCAAAAGGCTCCGATGGGCAACACGGATTCGAAGACCTGCGAGGCTGTGCTGGATCGCGCGCGTAAGGCCGGTGACATCGGCGCTTTCGTGGAGGCAAACTGCCCCCCCCTGCCGGCAAATCACGCCGTACCGGATAACGAGCCGGAGTGTATAACGCAGAAGTATGCCAATGCGAGGACTTTCCGGGCTCATATCCGCCGGAATTGGACCGCGAAGAAGTGGCGGCTGCACCGCTGGGCGTACTGCCGGCTGACCGAAATGGTGGACAGGGAAATCGGGACCGTGCTCGACGCCCTGCGAGAGGCGAAGCTGGAGGATAATACCCTGGTCGTCTTTACCAGCGACCACGGTGACATGGACTCGGCGCACAAAATGGAGCATAAGTCCGTGCTGTACGAAGAATCCGTCCGCGTGCCGTTCATCATGAGCTGCACCGGCAGGATTCCCGCAGGTGTCATCGACGATATTCATCTGGTTTCCAACGGTCTGGACCTTCTTCCTACCCTTTGCGACTATGCCGGCATAAAAACGCCGGAAGGACTGTCCGGCAGGAGCCTGCGACCACTGGCGGAAGGGAAAGAGGCTGAAGAATGGCGTGATTTCGTCGTCGCAGAGAGCCAGAACGGCAGGATGTTGCGGACAAAACGATACAAGTATTGTATATACGACTCCGGCAGCCGCCGGGAGCAGCTCATCGACATGGAAAATGATCCGGGTGAGATGAAAAATCTCGCTGAAGTCGAGGGCTTTAAAGATGTTCTCGAAAAGCATCGGCGGCTTTTGCGGGGCTGGGTCGAAAAAACCGGCGACAAGATTGCGGCCGAGTACGTTATTCCCTAATCGTAGAGACCCGCTGCCGCTTATATAGCTTGTGCCGGCTAATCCAGGCATCCGAATTGTATAACAATTATTATTTGTTATAAGGAGCATAAATTATGGCCTTTACATTACAATTAGGCGAACAGGCGCCGGATTTCAAACTGCCCGCCACAGACGGCAGAACGTACCGATTGTCCGATTTCGACGATGTCAATATATTGGTAATTTTCTTCACCTGCAACCATTGCCCCTATGTAATCGGTTCCGACGAGGTCACCCGGCGGACTGTGGATAAATTCGCCTCTGAAGGGGTGAAATTCGTCGGCATCAACTCCAACAGCAAAAACACCTACGCCGAAGACGATTTCGAGCATATGGTTGCACGGATGAAACAGCACAAATTCCCCTGGCTCTATCTGTACGATGAGCCGCAGGCGGTTGCCAGGGCGTATGGCGCATTGCGGACGCCGCACTTTTACGTATTCGACAAGGAGCGCAGGCTCATTTACACCGGCCGGGGCGTGGATAATCCCCGCGATGCGAGCAAAATAACGGTCAATGACCTTGAAAGAGCGCTCGAGGAGCATCTGGCCGGCAAGCCCGTGTCTGCTGCCTTGACAAATCCCATCGGCTGCAACGTCAAATGGGACGGGAAGGACCAGCACTGGATGCCGGTTGAGGCATGCGATTTGATCTGATTTTTTGCGTTGGGCGTACATCGACTGATCCACCATGCTGATTATTATCAATTTTTGATCTTTCGGCGCATTTTCGGGGTCTTGAAATTGGCTCCATTCGACTGCGCTCAGGACAAGCTTGATTGGCTTTGTTTGGGTTTGTTTTTTGCCGCCCAAAACCGCTCAAAATCACTAAAATTCCCATAAGTCTATACGATCACAATATTAACGCTATTTTGCCCATTTTAACATTGGCTTTGTTTTTTCAAATAGCCTTTTTCTTCTTATCACGAAGGAGATTACCACGGCCCTTCGGGCCTCGCAATGACAGATTGTGGAGCTTTTCTACAGAACAATTCTGACATAATTCGAAAAAGCGTTTACCTGAATAGATCCTCCCGATTGAAAAATGAATATAAACTACGAACTATGAACTATTAACTATCTACTATTCCAATAGTTATATGTATATTATATCATATTCAGAGTTAAATATCAAGTGAAATCTAAAAAAATGTCCGTGACTTGTATCGCTTAGAGCTGATAGCGGACAGCGTATAGCGGATAAAGATTCAGGAAACTTGATTCTCGATGCCGTTGCCTGGATTATTAACTCGTATGGTGGGGCAAGCCCACCCTGTTGTGAGGTAAGAACAGAAAGCCCCTTGTTGAAGGCTGATAGTGAAGTCTGCGAAGGCTTGGGAGAAAGAGTGCTTTGGGATTGTGGCTGTTGCCTGGCTGGCGTTGCTTTGAATTGCAGACTGACGGATTCTCATTCCCAATTCAGAGTATCAGATGGACAGAATATCAGAGTAACAGGATTTTGTGGTCATGGCTGGGAACGAACTACGCGAAAACCTACACTATTGCCGCGGATGTCTGGATAGTCCCCGGCGCGACCAGAGCAACGCAGATCGTTCTCGTCGCTGCCCCAGGAGCCGCCACGCAAAGAACGGGTTTGTTCATTCTCGTCCTCGTCACACCAGTTCTCCATCCACTCCCAAACGTTGCCAGCCATATCCATCAGGCCCTCCGGCGTCGCCCCCTCTGGGTAGTGGCCGACAGGCGTCGTAGCCCCCAAGTTCAACTTGTAATTTGCCAGCTTTTCACTCGGCAGTCCCTTCTCAGCAGGCCACGGATACTCGCGCTTGCCCCCGCCAGCGGCCCATTCCCATTCAAGCTCCGTTGGGAGCCGATATTTGTGTCCTGATTCATCAATTGCCGGACTCCCTAACGCCACATCAGCTAATGACAGCCAGAAACAATACGCCCGCGCAACAAACCATGAAATACGAACTACCGGTTGATCATCGCCCTTGAAACGTTTCACTTGATCGTGAGTGGAACGAAGCATCTCGGCCCACTGTTTCGGATCAGTTCCAAGATATTTGCCAAAACCTTTGATGCCAGAGGCGAATTCAGTCATCCGCTTGTTAAACTCGCGCTTCGGCAGTATTTCCAGAAGCTCCCGCTCCTTCTTTTCAAGGTATCGAATAAAGCGACGGTATAGTTTATTCGTTACCGGATATTTGGCAAAGTAGACGTTGGGCACTTCCTTCTCGGTCTTACCTTGGTATTTGTAGCGACCGCCGGGAATGAGGATGTATTCGGCGTCTAACTCGAAACGACTGTGGAACAACGGTGGTAACTTCTTGAACAGGTTTGTCGGCATGGCAGCTTCTGATGTCGGCACGACTTTGGCAAGTGTATCGTAAAAGTCTTTTGTTGGAAGTTTCCCATCTGTCACATCAACATACTGTGTGGTTTCTACGGACAACCAAGGTTCGTCACCCTCAAGAAGCAGAGGAAAGATATTCTTTCGTTTTCGTTTTGCCCGAGTAAGTTCATTTTGTACCCAATCGGAACCATAGGAATAGGCTGTCATAATCAAGATCAAAGCTTCGCAGCCATCAAGCTCTTCTGCGATAGTTTTTGGCCATTGGCTACCATAGTCAATTCGATCATCAAGCCATACTTCAAAGCCCTTCCGCTTTAGTGCTTTTTCAAGCTTATGGGCGTATTCCTTGTCCTTATGGCTGTAACTTATAAAAATATAAGACATTTGTGAACCGGGATTTCCCATATACACTTCACTGAAACATTCCAGCAAGTTTCAAGCCTCATAATAACGTAATTTTATCTCAATTTCAATAATATCAACATGCTGTGCCGCAACAAAACACTACAAAAGCCAAGCACGCACGTCGAGGACCTGTTTCTTCCTACTATTTTGGCACACTGCGAGCGTTCAAGAAATCGGGGGCCATCATACTTATTTCTCCCTTTCATTGAGGTCATTTCGTATCTCGCATAGGATTCTCCAAACAGATACGTCAATCTTTCGGCTGCGCTCAGGACGGTATCCGCAAGCAATAGGTTACCAGAAGTGAGTCTTTTTTTCATATATTATTTACGAAAAACGTTCAGAATACAGAAGCCAGGAGATGGAGGACAGGAGGAGGACTTTCCTTGTTTTACCACGTTTTTTAGGCCAAGACGGCAGGAAATATATTTTCTTGATTTTTTTATTTTATGTTTGCAATACAGACATGTCTGTAGTATATTGTACATAAAGCAATGAATTAGAACCAGAAAGGAGCAATATTATGAATACACAACAAAATCAAATTCCGCAGGATAGCGAAAAACTCAAAGAGATTCCGAAATGGACACGTAGATACGCACAGAATCGAACCGTTCCTTTCCTGGTTTCAATGGCAATATTCTTACTGTTGTTTACTACTATCTGTGTCCCATCGTACCTGGCAGGTAAGGCCAATCAGTCGGCGAATGTGCCGGCACTTTGGATTTGCATTTTTGTCCTTGTATTAGCGTACGTAGCACTAATCGTTTTTTGCATTCCGAAGTGGGGCAGCAAACTAATTGAGCGAATCAGCCGGCGATTATACGGCAAAGAAGGAGTTATAACACTTGCCCCTCAAATCAGAACGAAAAAACATAAGTGGCTGGGCCTGGTTGTAGCGTTAGTGTTCGCCTGTTGTGTTGTGGGGTCGGTGCAACTGGGAGAGCGCGGTTATATTCCAATTGAATATATGCAACCTGTTTCGGCGCTCTATGTTGTTCCGTTCCTTGTGTTTCTGACAATCTGGCAAAGACCAGTTGTTGGGCCATTATCTCTGCTATGGCCGACCCTTTACGCTTTTCACGCTATCCTGATCGTTGCAGGCGTACCCATTCTATTTCACAAGCCCTGGACAGCACTAAATATGCTTATACCGATAGCAGGATATGGAATTCTATGTGGCTTGCTCGGCCATGTCTACAGCCGCTACGCATTAAAAAAGCTAAAAACAGCAGCACATTTACAGGAGAATACTAATGAACAGTAAACAAAATAATAAATCACAGGATCAGAATGCGGAAAAACTCAAAGAAATTCCGAAATGGACACGCAAGTATGCACAAAATCGAACGCTAACTTCTTTTATTGTCATAGTAATAACAATGCTTATTGCTATGGTCGTTGCAGTTCAGTCGTATTTAGTAGTAATAGCGTTTATGAAAGGAAATATGATATTAGCCTCGGTTTGTACTGCCGTGTTACTTGCCATATTGATATTTCTTATTATCTTTATTTCAAAGTATGGCGGCAAAAACCGAGGGTTGATAGACCAACGGATAGATCAATGGATATACGGCCATGAAGGAACCGCATCAATGCCGGAACCGAAATTAACGAAGAAAAATAAATGGTTAGGCTTTGTTGTTGCAGCGGTAGTTTTCATTTGCATTCAAGGCAGTTACTATTTGAGCATGGAAGGTTATATTGCATTCAAATATATGCAGCCTGTCTCGGCATTATATTTAGTTCCGTTTCTTGTCCTTCTATATTTCGAGCAACGGCCGAGGGTCGGGCCTTTAGTTCTGATCTGTCCGATACTTTATACTATTCATGCGATATTGATCATTGCAGGTATACCGATATTTTTCACGGGAAACTGGGGTATATTGAATATAGTTCTTCCGGTATTTGGATACACCTTTTTGGCTTATGTAATCGCTCACGTTTACAGCCGTTATGCCCTGAAAAAGCTAAAAGGCCTCACACATCTTGAAGGAGACACGGCTAATGGAGATTGACAAGATTATCCATGAGCCGGCAAGATTGAGGATCATGATGATTCTCGCCGGACTTGAACAAGCTGATTTTAACTTCCTGGTGACGACTCTTGGTTTGACGAGAGGGAACTTGAACAGGCATATGGAGAAACTTGAATCTGCAGGCTATCTAAAAGTCAAAAGGTCATTCAAAGGCAAAGTCCGGAATACCAGCTACCAACTTACGCGAGAAGGTTCGAAAGCGTTGGCCCGATATTGGGAAAATCTCGACGCTATCAGGCGATCCGGCCAGCCATAATGGTTTTAATTAGGGACACACCGAATGGCGGGACGTTAAGGGATTCATGCTTAGAAATCACCCGCATCGACAAGAGGGCGCGTATGAATTCGCCCTTTTTCATTCGCAGATTTAGTTGGAATAATGCAGCTCTGGTTACCAGGCATGAGGCATGTAACTTTCGAACCGCCTGATGTATTGCCAATCGCCTCTATATTCGTGACACAGACCCCAGCGCATAGCTTCAAGGGGACTCTTGTCCGTATCAAGTGAGCGAACTAAACCAACCGCATGTGGTCCCCACTGAATGTGCGATTTAATTTCGAAGTTGATGCCGTCTTCGGCGAATTGGATGGTGTTTCTTTCGGGGCCGTCGGTGGTTAGCATGACAGCGATGCCGCCCCGATAGGGCCAGACGCATAGTTCGTGGCCACTGTTGGTAATGGGATTGTACTGCGACTTGATGTAGGGACCCTCCGGCTTGTCGGCGATAGCAACGCCCCATTTTATCTCTCGTCCGCCGAATGTAATGCGCTCGCCCATGCGTTCGCCTTTATAGTAAAGGTAAAACTTACCCTTATAATACATCAACGTGGGGTCGTGCACTTTGTGACTGTCAAAATCACCCTGCTTTATCACTTTGAAGCGATTGTCCTCATCGCCCAGCCATTGGCCGTTATCGGCGGGTTTAAGAATGGGTGCATCTAATTTCTTCCAGGGCCCATCCGGAGATTTGGCAATGGCCATGCCGACATTGTTTTTTACACGGTTGACGTAAGGCGCCTTGACCACCTGATAAACAAGATAATACTTCCCATCGTCTGCCAGCACTTCAGGAGTAAATACCGCCCGGTCGTCATAAGCGCCCTTTGGCCCTCTTCCGACGGCAAGACCCTGCTCTTTCCAATCCCATCCATCTTTCGAGGTGGCATACCAGACCTCGGTCAAATCCCATGGGAAAACCTTTTTCGTAGGATCGCCTGTGCCGAAACCGTACGCTTTTCCTTCGCCCCTGGTGTACCAGACATAATAAGTGTTGCCCACCAGGATAACCGCACTTGGGTCTCTGCGAATTACACCTTCTTCATATTGGAAATCGCCCTTTAGATCGTAATTTTTAAAACCGCAAAACCACTCGGGGCTTTGATCGTAATTTCTTTCTATTGCACGCTTCGATGCTGCGCTCAACTTACCTCCGATTGGAATGGCATTATTGTCATAAACTTCTTCTTTGGTTTTTTGAGCTGAAGAAGGCGATTCGCATCCTGCCATACATATCATAAGACACGACAGCAAGTAGTGAGTAATGTGTTTCATTTTTTGTAAAATTGAAAATTATAGAACTTTAATTGATTGAATAGATAATCTTATCTGGAAAACCCTGGTCATCAAACAATTTTTACTGTTATTGGCCCGAGAAAGCCGAAAATATATTCAAGAAGGTCTCTGTAAGCAGAACAGGCTTGAATGATTCTAACGATGAGAAATAATCCGGTCTCCGACAGCATCGCTATGGTTGTCGTTCTTTTGATGGCTGTCGGTACGGTCTTTGTCTTCTCGGCCAGCGCTAACATCGGTCAGGAGATAGACTTGCGGAGGTTCTACGAATACGCCGGCCTGCGGCAGATCCTGTTTTTCCCGATGGCGTGCTTCATTATGTACTTCTTCTCCTGCTTTAACTATCGCAGACTGAGCCTCGCCAACGGCTGGTTGCGAAACCCGACTATTTATCTGCTGGCCCTGAGCATCGTGCTGCTTGCCATCGTTTTATCACAGCGATTATACCCCGCGTTCCCGCGATTTGTTCCACCGATAAACCAGCATTACCGCTGGCTGAAAATACCGCTTGGATCTATATCTGTGAGTTTTCAGCCGTCCGAGTTGGCAAAGTGGGCGGTCATTTTCTTCCTTGCAGCCGTATGCGATAAATTCCGTGACGGCATCAGGCTATACTGGCGAGGGTTTGTGCCGGTCTGCTCAGTCGTTGGCGTAGTCGTGGCACTTGTAATCGTCGAAGACTTCGGCACGGCGGCGTTTATCGCGCTTTTGGCCTTTTTGATGTTAATAACAGCAGGCGTTAAATGGTGGCATATTCTGACTCCCCTGCCGTTTGGTGCCGTTGCTTTTTCTTTCATGCTGATTCGCTCGCCCAGCCGAATGCGGCGAATTGCCGCTTTTGTGAATCCCGAGAAGTGGACGGATTCGGCTGGCTATCAGGCAAACCAGTCGCTGATTGCCCTGGGTTCCGGCGGACTGTGGGGCAAAGGATTAGGCAAGGGAATCTGCAAATACGGGCATCTGCCGGAGGATACTACAGATTTCATTTTCGCGATTATCGGCGAAGAGCTCGGCTTCGTCGGAAACGCGGCGGTAATCTTGCTGTTTATGATGTTTGTCGGGCTGGGAATCCTCGTTGTCATTCGCTGCCGGGACCGCTTCGGCCGACTTCTGGCCGGCGGGATTGTTCTGGCGATTGCCATTCAGGCGGCGCTCAATATCGGGGTCGTGACGGTTGTTCTGCCGACGAAAGGGATTCCTCTGCCGTTTGTCAGTGCCGGCGGAACGAGTATGCTGCTGTCGGCCGCTGCGGTCGGTGTGCTGATAAATATTAGCAGGCAATCTGCCGGAGAAAAAGACCTGCAATATGAGCTGCCGGAGTCCTGAACCGGTCATTCTGCGGCTTTGCGGTTCGGTGAGGGCCTGATATTCACAACACTTAGTCACATTATTCTGGCGAGCAATCCAATACCGGAGATTAGTGCGGCAAGAATTCCCGCGATTGCAAGCCCCATATCCAGGCGATGGTCTCGATAAGATTTAATGGTCTTTATGACCGTCACCGCCAGGAAGATGGAAAAAACGGCGGGCGGGAAGACGAACACAAATCCGCCGACGAATCCCGGATTGAAAGAAGCAAACAGGAGGCTCACGATTCCAAGTATAAACGACCAGACAGCCTGTCTGCGAGTGCTGCCCGGCGCGCCGGCATCGAGCAGCTCTTTCCGGCCGATTATTTTATTAATCTCGTGCCGGACTCGCTCCGACTGTAATCCCAGACTAAACGCAGGCTGATTCAACCACCGCTTATATAATAGTACGTCCAGGATCAGCAGCGGCGGCCCAAAAAAGAGTACAAACCAGGGGAAACGCCGGCCGCCAAATGACGCTATAAGTGCGGCCAGGAAAATGAGACTTGCCGCCGCTGCGAAAATGTTGGCTGCGATTATTCCCAGCCTTTTATTACCGGCGTCCGGTGTCTTCTCCGTCACTTCGACAAACGCCACGTGCACTTCGTGCCGCGTCAGCACAATCAGTGCCCAGATTCCGATCGGCAGTCCGAGCAGCGATCCAGGGCTTGGCACCAACTGCAGAACGCCGGCAGCCACTGCCAAACCGTATGATTGAAGCCGCATCATTCTCTGTGCCCCCACAAAGGTCAACAGACCCATCGCCGCCAAAATAATCCCGACAATTCCCGTTATTACCGCGCCGGGAGACGTTGCTCCCGAAGTCACGCTGACTATCGACCAGGTCAGCAGCAATAAAAGGGCTACGCCGCAATTAATCAGCCCGGCGATCATCAGACCTATGCCCGGTGCCCTGGTACGCTGCCGAACAGCTTGCAGCTTGTCGTCTTCTGCCGGGCGATATGACACGACTGACCGGGCGCCGGAGGAAATTGCCTCGACGTCCGTTTTCACCTCGCTGATGTGCTGGTAGCGGCGCTCCGGCTCCTTCTCTAAAGTCCGCAGAACTACATTATCGAGCCGTACGTCCACCTGCACCTTCTGAGAAGGCGGAGCAAACCGGCCCAGCGGCAGCTCGCCTGTGAGCATTTCATAGAACACCACGCCCAGTGAATAAATATCCGCACGGTGGTCCACTTCCGAGGGGTGCTCGATTTGTTCGGGGGCCATGTAATGCGGCGTACCCATCTGCTGCCCGACTTTTGTCAGCATGGATGTGGGCCCGGTTGCCGGACGATCCAAAAGCTTGGCAAGGCCGAAATCGGCGATTCTTACCTGCCCCTTTCTGTTCAGCAGGATGTTCTCCGGCTTGATGTCACGGTGTACGATTCCCTCTTCATGGGCGTACTGCAGGGCCTCGCAAATCTGTGGTATAATAGTGAGTGCTTCGGATGCTGAAAGCTCGCCGGCTTGAATTACCCGGCGTAAATCCGTCCCGTCCACGAACTCCATAATGAAGTAGTACAGGCCGGCTTCGGTATGGCCGAAATCGTAAATCATGACAATGCGAGGGTGGCTCAGTCTGGCCAGCGAGCGTGCCTCGCGTGTGAATCTTTCGGCGAAAGCTTCCGTTCGGCCGATTTGCGGCGGCAGAATTTTAAGCGCCACCAGCCTGTCAAGCTGCTGTTGGCGGGCCTTGTAAACCACGCCCATGCCGCCCTGCCCTAATAGTTCGAGGATTTCGAGCTGCGGAAACTGCCCGGCCAATTCCGCCGGATCTGGCGGTACGAATCCGGCCGGAGGCGTGACATTCGTGGGAATATCGCTCTGGTCGGCCGGGGTCTCGACCTGGTTAGCTTTGGGGCCGCTTGGCAGGCCGAGCTTCATCAGGCATTGCCGACAGAGCCCCTGGGGCGATTCGGCTGGCCGCTTACCCCCACATTCGCCCCAACATCTTTCTTCGGCCATAAAAGCATCTCCTTTTCGGAAACCGGTTGCTCTGTAAGGGCGGTACAAGTCAGTAATCGCAGAGCGGCAATGCCGGCCCCTACCTAAAGGCTGAGAACCGGTAGAGATATTACATGCTGTCAGGCTTTTTTTCCAGAACATATCGTTCCGAATGAGTTTTCTCTCTGCGATGAGCGGTTGGAATGCGGGGCTAATTTGATTTGAGATTTGAAATTTTTGAAAGATATTAATATTGCCTGACAATGTTTAAATAAATTTTTTTGACTTTTTATTTTGCTGTTGTTAAATTCCGTATTGTCAGGGGTGGTTTTACGAGCGGCCCCTGCGGAAGTGGTCATTAGGAGCACAAATTTTAGTTGGGAGTATTAAGATGAAAGCGAGAGTTTGGATTAAGCTGGTTTTGGCGGTAGTTGTAATCTCGATGTCCGGTTGTGAAAAAAAGGATGCAACTGTAAAAGGACCGGAAGCTAAGGAGATCGGACAAATGAGTGCTAACACAGAATCTTTTGGAAAAACGCCCGATGGTAAGCAGGTTGATTTGTACACTTTGACCAATACCAGAGGTATCAGGGCCAGAATAACCAGCTTCGGAGCGATTTTAGTCTCGCTGGAGGTCCCGGACCGGGACGGCAATTTGGCTGATATCACACTCGGCTTCGATAAGCTTGACGGATATACCGGCGTGCACCCCTATTTCGGCGCAATTGTCGGCAGATATGCCAATCGTATCGGCAAGGCCGCATTTAAGCTCGATGGCGTCGAGTATAAACTGGCGGCAAACGACGGCGTGAATCATCTGCACGGCGGTACCAAGGGTTTTGACAAAGCGGTATGGAGGCTCGAAGACTTAGGTGTCAAGGGTGCCGGAGCAGTGGTTAAGTTAAGCTATATCAGCGAGGATGGCGAAGAAGGCTATCCGGGCAATTTGGCTTGCAGCGTTACATATACGCTGACCGAAGACGATAAATTGAAGATCAGCTACGAGGCCGAGACGGATAAGAAAACCGTCGTAAACCTGACGAATCACAGCTACTTCAATCTTGCCGGGCAGGGAACCGGTGATATCCTCGGCCATGAGCTTATGCTCAACGCCGATAAGTACACAGTCGTCGATGAAGGCCTGATACCGACCGGGGAGAACAGGAACGTCAAGGGAACTCCGATGGATTTTACCACGCCGATGACTATTGGCTCCCGGATCGGGCAGGTTGAGGGCGGATACGACCATAATTACGTGCTCAACAGCGGCGGCGGCACTTTGGCCCTGGCCGCAAAAGCGTACGAGCCGGCGAGCGGAAGGGTTATGGAGATTCATACCGATCAGCCGGGCGTACAGTTCTACACCGGCAACTTCCTGGATGGTTCCGTAACGGGTAAAGCCGGCAAAGTATATCGGAAGAACTACGGATTCTGCCTGGAGACACAGCATTTCCCGGATTCGCCGAATAAGCCCGGCTTCCCGTCCGTAGTCCTCTTTCCGGGGCAGAGGTACTCGACGGTGACGGCATATAAATTCTCTACGAAATAGCTGCGAAGCTTCTGGTTGAAACCAGTTCAAAAATACTGCGTGAATTCAGGCTATGTAGATGCAGCCGGACCGCTTGATTTCGGGTATTTGATCCAGCTTCTCTTTGATGTCTTCTTTTTCAAGCGCGAAGCTCGGGGCGATTTCGAGCAGGCAATCGACTGAGCCGTCCGGTTTTCTGGGGATAGTGACACCCGCCGATTCGAGCCAGTCGGCGGCACGCGCGGTCATCATCTGCCTTGTGGTTTCGACGCTGTCAACGCCCGTGGCGTTTTTGGTGGGGGCAAATTCTTCACTCCGAATCGTCTGCAATATGACCGATTTCGAGGCCAGCGGCAGCGCATCAAAAACAAAGCTCTCCAGTTTTATGCCGTCGGATTCGACGGTATTTCCCTTCTCGTCTATGTGGCGGATTTTTTTTACCGCTCTGTGCAGCGGCAAAGAGAAATCACCGGCGTTCAATTTTTCCACGAAGATGCGGTTGATGATATGGATGGCAATACTGCCGAGCTCAAAGACCAGCGAGCCGTCAGGATTTCGTCTCTCGGCCAGCTCATCTGGCAGGTCGCTGTATTCGATGACGGTTACCCTGCCGTCGACCAGACAGAAGTTGCCGACCTTTTCTTTCGGGCCGGATTTTATCAATGTCTTCGATGACATCTCGGCCTTATCGAGAACGTGCAGGCCAATGAAAAGCGGGTCAAAGATATTTATCAGAGGATTATCGACCTGCCAGTAACTCATGAATTCCACGCCGCGTCTTTTCATATCGTCCAGGGCGCCGCTTTCGTAAAGTGCCCTGAGACTTCCGCCGTGGCCGTCGGGTGAGCAGGCGATGACCGCTTTGTCGGCCAGCAGAATCTTGCCGTCCGAACTGAAATTAGGCAATGTGCCCTGCTGAAAGATAAATACATTCTTTTCGTCCAGACCGTAATAATTATTCGAGCGAAAAATCTCTTTGGTCCGGCCGTAGTTCAAAGGACTGGTCATAACATACCAGGGACAGCCGGCTTGATATTTTTGCGAAACTGCGGCGATAGAATCGGCAAAGATTCGAAACAGCGTTTTATTCCGGACCGGACTGATTGGGAAATTTCCCTTTGGCTCGTCGAATCCAAGGCGGATTCCCTGGCCGCCTGCGACGACAAAGGCTGCGACCTTGCCGGCTGCTGTCAACTCCCTGCCCAGTTTGACTGCTTCGGCATACTTGCGCTGCTGATCCGGGCCGGCCGGACTGGGATTATAGGACAAAGCAGGGACAAAATCACCTCTGATTACATCGGGAGCGGGATTTTTAATGAATTTAGTCACCCATAAGTCTATATTCGTAAAATCCAGCCGCTGGATTTGGGCAAGCAAATTCTGCCTTTGGTCTGTATCTAATTGGTTCCAAAATGCTAAAAGATGACTCTGATGGTGATTTTTTAGCAATTTTTTTATGTTTTCGTAATTTTTCTGAGTGCTCATATCCACGATTCCGTACTAAAAACAGGGATTATACGCGAACTGTAAAAAAGTTTCAAGAACCTCTTAAAATTAGACGAAATTCATTTGACAGCCGCGGTACCTTGTGCTAAAATTTTAATATAGATGCAGGTAGGTTTGTAAAGTTCTTTATAATAAATCTGAAGCTCTGAAGCTGTCATCATAACTTTGGTCCCAATTTCATATCAAGAACCCACCTGCCGAGAGAAATTTTTGCTTGCAGTTTGTATTTATGTCCTTGAGTTGGCGTAGTAGCAAGCCGGAAGTAACTAAAGAACTGATTGCACGAATTTAATTGGTAAAAACCGGTTTTACAAATTTAGACCGACCGTTTATAGGAAATGATTGGCAAGTTAATGGGATTCGCGAGAGAAAAAGTGGGTGTTTGGTGTCTCATGTGTATGCGACAGTAGGCATTTATCTATCAAAATATAAACCGAAGCGTGATTCAAAGCGGTCGGGCTGGCGAATCTCGAAAAGAAAAAGGAGAAAAAGATGAAGAAAAAAGGTTTTACATTAGTTGAGCTGCTGGTCGTTATTGCGATCATAGCACTGCTCATGGGCATCCTGATGCCCGCGCTGGCCAGGGTAAGGCAGATTGCCTTCCGAATGGTCTGCGGAACGAACCTGTCCGGTATCGGCAAGGCGATGCTGATCTATGCCAACGATTACGAGGATGAATTGCCTCGTTCCGGCGGCAGAGAAAGCATATGGGCTACGAGAATTCCTGTATGGGACGCCGGTAATCGATTTACCGCTTACGGCGTAGGCACGGACGGCAGTGGCGGCACGGCGAACATCTCGTCCTGCTTCTACCTCCTGGTCAAGTACGCCGAGGTAACGCCCAAGTCGTTTATCTGCAAGGGCGATTCCGGAACTTCAGAGTTCAAACCCTCAGACGATAACGCAGGCGACAGGGACCTTATCGATCTCTGGGATTTCGGCAGCGCGCCGGAAACACATTGCAGCTACTCCTACCATATGCCCTTTGGCCTGTACGCTCTGACCACATCGAGCGAGCCGGGTATGGCCGTAGCAGCCGACAGGAATCCATGGCAGGCTTCTCCCGGTGCAGCTGCCAATGACATAAGTCTCTACGATCCTTATGGCGGTAAAGAAGCTATTAAAGTCGGCAATGCCGTTCAGCACCAGGGGGATGCACAAAACGTATTGTTCCTGGACATCCACGTCACCGCGGAAAAACGCCCGTTCTGTGGTATCAACGATGATAACATTTATACTTTATGGGACGGCGGAGACATAAAAATAGGTCAAATGCCGACAATTGGAAGTGTGCCGGGGGGAAGATTGGATTCGTTGCTGGTGACCGATGGTGAAGGCGGCTCCGGAGGAACCGCCCCTCCTCCACCACCGAAGGGCAGAACCTGCTTCGTTGCTGATACACCCGCGATGGTAAACGGCAAGCTCGTCCAGATTTCGCAGGTCACTGCGGGCCAGACAATCGAAACAGTACAAGAGCACGAAGGTACGTTCGTTTGTCGTGACATAGTCCTCGAGAGCGGAAACACCATCGGCGTCGTGGACGCACACTGCTTCATGCTCGATTCCGGGCAATGGGCAGCCGCACAGAACCTGACGAGCAGCCTCAGATTGAAAACATTAACCGGCACGGTCGGCATCAAGAGCATCACAACGAGAAGCTACACCGGCAAGGTCTACAATCTGAAGATCCAGGGTTCAGACCAGTATATGGTAGGCGAGGATTCCGTAATCGTACGTGATTTCTAATACGGCGTTTATCGGGTATTCAACCCGCTTATAGAACACCGTACGTGTTTGTAGTTAATCACGTATAGGTTATTCTTGCTTCGGTTGTTTACAAGCGGTCTTATGCTGAATTGCATAAGGCCGCTTTTTATTTGAGTGCGTGTTCTGCTGTGCGTGTTCATTTTGCAGCCGATTCTTGCAAAATCGGCTTACTGTCGCTATCATAGTGCGAATGGCAGCTAAATCACACAAGGAAAAGAACAAGCAGGGTCCCGTGGCGGTCAACAAGAAGGCTTACAGAAACTTCGAGATTATCGAGAAGTACGAAGCCGGCCTTGGGTTATTGGGTACTGAGGTTAAATCCCTGCGGTCCGGCGGCGGCGACCTGAGCGGCTCTTATGCAAGGATTGAGAGCGAGCAATGCTGGCTCGTCGGTGCCGGCGTAGCCCAATACCAGCAGGCCGGGGCACGGCAGCATGATCCGACCAGGAAAAGAAAACTGCTGCTGCACAAGGCGGAAATCCGCAAGATAAAAACCAAACTCGAACAGAGAGGTTTTACTCTTGTGCCTTTGAAGATTTATTTTAACGACAGGGGCCTGGCAAAAATAGAATTGGCCCTTGCCAGAGGCAAAAGACAATACGACAAAAGACAAGCTATAACGAAGCGCGACCAAAAACGCGACATTGATAGAAGTATGAAAAAATATCGAAAATAGGGAAGGACAGGATTTAAAGGGGCTTCAGATTATGGCTAAAGAAAATGAGCAGGAGAAAAAAATCATCGTCGATGAGGACTGGAAACAGGAAGCACAGAAAGAGAAGGAGATATTAGCCGCACAGGAAGAAGCTGAGAAGAAAGAGAAGCAGCAAGAGGAAAAGCCGCGCGGCCCTCTGCCGGAAGGTAATTTTGCCGCTCTTATCAGCATGCTTGCAACACAGGCATTATTCGCCATGGGCCTGCTGCAGATAAAGGGACAGGAAGAAAGAATGCCCGATCTGGAGCTGGCGAAATATAATATCGATATGCTCCAGGTCCTCGAGGAAAAAACCAGGGGCAATTTGGCGGAAGAAGAAGAAATTGTGCTTGCGAATACTCTCAACGAGCTTCGTATGGGCTATGTCAAAGTCGCAGGGTAAACAAAATTGGCGAACATATTAGACAAAATAATTGCCGATAAGCGGGCCGAAGTGCGTTCTCGACAATCAGAGATAAGCCTCGATACGTTGAAGCAGCAGGTTCGTTCTTTAGCCAAGTGCCGCAATTTCTACAAGGCCGTCACCAAGCCGAACCGTCGCGGCATAAACGTTATCTCGGAAGTTAAAAAGGCCTCGCCGTCGGCAGGTCTGATTCGCGAGGATTTCGATCCCGTGACAATCGCGCAGACCTACGAGAAATGCGGCGCCGACGCCATCAGCGTCCTTACCGATGAAAAGTACTTTCAGGGCCGGCTCGAATACATAAGTCAGATACGTCAGGAAGTGGATTTGCCCGTTATGCGAAAGGATTTTATTATCGACCTGTGGCAGGTTTACGAATCCCGCGCCGCCGGTGCCGATGCGATACTGCTGATAGCCGAAGCTCTCAAACCGGGCGAGTTGATGGATTTGATGATCGCCGCGGCCGAGCTGACGCTCACTGTGTTACTGGAGGTCCACCAGGCTGATTCCCTGCTGGCGGTTCGCAGCATGATTGGCTTTCCCAAGAAAGGTTACAGCGTTCTCGGAATCAACAATCGCGACCTGACGACGATGCAGGTCGATTTGAACACGACCAGCCGGTTGGGGGGACTTCTCGATAATACAGATGAGCTGGTAGCAGAGAGCGGCATAAAAACGCGGGCCGACGTAGAAAAGCTGATGTCCGCCGGCGTAAAGGCGGTCCTGATCGGCCAGACGCTGTGTGAACATCCCGACATCGAGGAAAAATTTACCGAGCTTTTCGGCTGAGAATCTGTTGCTGGCCCTTATTGCGAAATTATAAGCCTGTGGTAAAACCGCGGGCTAAATTATGAATTGAGGTCAAAGTATTATGAACGTATTTTTCTATTTGCTTCTCGGCTTGATAGCCGGCTCTCTCAGCGGCCTGATCGGTATTGGGGGAGCGATAATTATTATTCCTTCGCTGGTTCTTTTGTTCGGTCTCTCGCAGCACACCGCCCAGGGCACGACGTTGGCGTTGATGGTCCCTCCGATCGGCCTGCTCGCCGCGTGGACGTATCACAAACAAGGTTTCGTGGATTTTAAAATAGCCGGGCTGATATGTCTGGGCTTCTTTTTCGGTGGTCTGGCGGGCGCCAAATTCGCAACCGATATCCCTGAAGATGTTCTGCGAAAGATTTTTGGGGTGGTATTACTTGCTGCATCGCTGAAAATGATTTTTTACAAATGATGAAAACATTTCCTGCTTCGGCAGCTCACTGTATTTGCTATCTTTTTTGTGCCTTTTGGATTTTGGCCCAGGTGTCGCGCAGGCCGACGGTCCGGTTGAATACCGGCTTTTCTTTTGTGCTGTCTTTGTCGACGCAGAAGTAGCCCAGCCGCTCGAACTGATACCGGCTCAGGTGCTCTGCTTCCGCCAGAGAAGGCTCGATCCGGCACGAAGTCAACACCTCCAGCGAGTCAGGATTCAGATTGGATTTAAAATCATCACCCTCGGCCACATCGTCGGGATTTTCCTTCGTGAACAGATGGTCGTATAATCTGACTTCCGCTTCGATAGCGTGCTCGACCGAGACCCAGTGCAGAGTCGATTTGACCTTGCGCCCGTCCGGAGCGTCGCCGCCCCGCGTGGCCGGGTCGTACGTGCAGTGCAGCTCGACCACCTCGCCATCGGCATTTTTAATCACATCGGCGCAGGTCACGAAGTACGCATATCGCAGCCGGACCTCCCGGCCGGGGGCCAGGCGGAAGAACTTCTTCGGCGGCTCTTCCATGAAATCTTCCCGCTCGATATAAAATTCTCGCGAGAAAGGAACCTTCCTCGTGCCGGCGTTCGGGTCTTCCGGATTGTTGATTGCATCAAGCTCTTCGACCTGGCCTTCGGGGTAGTTGTCGATGACCACCTTGAGCGGCCGAAGCACTGCCATCACTCGCGGTGAAGTTTTGTTCAAATCTTCCCGCAGGCAGTGTTCCAGCAGTGCTATGTCAACGGTACTGTTGAACTTATTGACGCCGATTCGCCTGCAGAATTCCCGGATTGATTCGGGCGAATAGCCCCTTCTCCTTATTCCGCTGATAGTCGGCATCCGCGGGTCGTCCCAGCCGCCGACGAGGCCCTCCTGCACTAAATTCAGCAACCTTCGCTTGCTCATCACGGTGTAGGTCAGATTCAGCCGGGCAAACTCGATTTGCTGCGGATGATAAGCGCCCAGCTCGTCGAGGAACCAGTCGTACAGGGGCCGGTGGTTCTCGAATTCCAGCGTGCAGATCGAATGCGTTATCCGTTCGGCGGAATCTTCAAGCCCGTGGGCCCAGTCGTACATCGGGTAGATGCACCATTTGTCGCCGGTCCGGTGGTGTGAGGCGTGCAGGATGCGATACATCACGGGATCCCGCATATTCAGATTGGGATGCGACATGTCGATTATCGCTCGCAGCGTGCGCGAGCCGTCCGGGAATTCGCCCGCTTTCATTCGTTCGAACAGGTCCAGATTCTCCTCGACCGAACGATTGCGATAGGGGCTGTCCTTGCCCGGCTCGGTCAGCGTGCCACGATACTGTCGTGTCTGCTCTGCAACCAGGTCGCAGACGTATGCCTTGCCCTTTTTGACAAGCTGCACGGCGTACTCGTACATCTGCTCGAAATAGTCCGAACCGTAATAGAGGTGCTCGCCCCAGTCCCAGCCGAGCCAGCGAACGTCTTCGATGATGGAGTTAACGTATTCCTGCTCCTCCTTTTCAGGATTCGTATCGTCGAATCGCAGATGGCACGGGCCGCCGAATTCCGCCGCGATGCCGAAATTCAGGCAGATGCTCTTGGCGTGTCCGATATGCAGATACCCGTTCGGCTCCGGCGGAAATCGCGTCACCACCCGCCCGTCCCATTTGTTCGTCTTAAGGTCCTCTGTGACGATCTGCCGGACAAAGTCGAGGCTTCTCGAACTTGTCTCGGCGTTGTCTTTCTTGTTGTTTTCAGTCATCTTATTTCGACGGTGCTCCTTAATTCTCAAGCCATGTTTTTATTCAAGAACGCCCTCGTTGCATTGGCCAACCGGGGCACTTTGTTTTGAACGACGTCCCATAGGATGTCATCATCGATGCCAAAATACGCATGTGCCAACATGTCACGAAGCCCGGCCGCTTTTCGCCATTCGATATCCGGCAACTGTCTCCCGATTTCTTCGCTAATATGTTTGGCTGCCTCCCCTACAATCTCCAGATTACGGACGACGGCATCGTATGTCTTTTCGTCCCCTATCAGATCCGATTGAGACAGCCCTGCGGTGAATCGCAGGATCTTTTCGCAGCTTTCGGCAATGTCCTGCAAATACATTATCTCGTCACGCGACATGAATCATCTCCCGCTCGATTGCCCGGCGAATCTGCGGACGGAGCGCTTTGTCGGTGACCAGGTCAACCTGCGTTCCCAACAATTCTTCCAGATAAAACTTCAGATCCATAAACATATCAAAACTCCCCTTACCTTCGAATACCACCAGCACATCGACGTCACTGTTATGTACTGCTTCATCGCGCGCGATCGACCCGAAAATTGCAAGGGCCTTAACGGAAAACCGCTGCCTGATTTCTTCCATACAATCCGTAAGCTTTGTCAGAACAGCCTGCTTATCCATAGTAAATCTCCTTGTCGTCAGCAGAGAATCCCGGCATATTACATAATTACATTTACATATCAAGTATATTGGATTTGGTCCGGATATCAAGAGTCCAATCTTTACTGCTCTTCTTTATTAAAAAGTCCGTTTGGCCGGTCTGAAACAGACAAATGAAATCAGGACCAGGACAACTCCTGAGACAAACAGCAGGATTCTGTTCCGCGGCTCGCTGCAGCGTCTAAGCCACTGCGGCATTGCAGCCTCGGCGGGTCCTCCGTTCGATTCTTCCATCAGAGCTTTGCGAGCGGCGGCCAACTGCCGGCTCCTCGCCCTGGGATAAACTGTGTTTGCATCCTCAGTTTTGGTACCAAGCGTAGCCGTGGCAAGACGCTCGACAACCAGATTGGGATCTTCTTCCAGCCGTTCCAGAAGCACATCGTAGTCCGCATTGAGAGATTTGAGCTGATCCAGGGATTTCTGTGCCGCTCTCAGGAACTGTTTGTTTTGATAGTACTGTATCAAATCGTCACAGAGTATGGAGCTGCTCAGCGAGGCCGCACCGATACTGAAGAACAGAACAAAGAAAACCGCCTGGATGACTTTTCGTCCCTGCATAGCTCAAGGTAGAGCGGCTAACGAGCCGCCCAAATATTTCTCCATAATACCTGAAATAAAGCACGCCATTTTTCTGAGAGATTATCGACTTTCGCCGATGACGTCAAGGCCGGAGCGTAAAAGTTACTGCGATAATATCTCCTGGAAAAAGTTTTTTCTTGTCGCATTTCTGTCCTGGACTTGCTCTTAATAGTAGAAGTGCTTCTGTATGGAAAGGTTCCAACGTGCGAACAGATGCTGAATTGGTAAACGCTGTCTTAGATGGCGAAAAGCAGGCTTTTGCCGTACTTGTGAAACGTTACGAGCGGCCGGTCCGTGCCGTGGCGCTGGACGTCCTGGGCGATTATCATTCCGCCGCGGATGTCTCGCAGGAAGCTTTCGTAAAGGCTTACGAACAGTTGGCCGGACTGCGAAAACCTAAAGCCTTCGGCGCATGGCTGATGAAAATAGTCCACAGATGTGCGCTTGATTCGGCCCGGCAAAAGGCAAAAGAAACTCGGCTTAAAACAAAAATCGACGTTGCGATAGAAAGCCCGAATGGCCGGCTCGATGAAGGCATGCAGCGGATTTTAGCTGCTGTCGTGAGACTGCCCAGAGCCGAAAAACAGGTCGTAATGCTCCGCTACTTTGGCGAGAACAGCGTTAAAGACGTTGCTGAAATAGTCGGCCGAAACGTAGGAACCGTAACCAAACAACTTTCACGGGCACACAAACGTCTCCGAAATATTTTAGAGAGGTCCGAAAAATGAGTACCAAAGATAATCTTGGGGAGAAACTGGAAAGTTTGGGTCGGGCAATAGGTTCTGACAGATCACTCATCCAGACCGTAATGAGCCGTATCAACGCCAGGACCAGTGCTGAATTCAACCGAATTGAAAGGAGATTTACAATGAGTCGTTTAACGAAATTAGCCGCTGCGGCGGGGATAATAGTGGCAGTGGCACTGTCGATAACAATTGTAGATAAGCTGGCGTCGCCAGCGTACGCTATCGAGCAAACTATAGAGGCCTTCAAGAATGTCCGGTTTATGCATATCGTACAGCGTGACAGAGCCGGGAATATTGAAGATGAAAGGTGGATCGAGATTGGTCCGGACGGACTTCAAGCCAGGTATCGTCAAGACTCACCAGAGCGTTCCTTTTTTGTGGTGGATGATCGCCAGACCGTTCTCGTTCACTATAAGGATAAGAACACCGCAGTACTCTACGACCCGAATGATAAAACATGGACGTGGCATTATGCACCCGGCAAATTATTTCAAGAGCTTGCTGCCGGGGGTCCCAATTATTACACCGTTGAGGAAAACGTGCAGTACAAAGGCCGGCCAGCGCATCATCTCCGATGGGTTATTGGCAATAGGGATATCTATATTGACCCGGGAACCAAGCTGCCGATTGCCTTTGGGGACTATGATATCAGCTACAAAGATCCCCCAGAAGACACCTTTGATATTGTTGTTCCTCATGACGTTATTCTTGTAGATAAAAGACCCGGCGCAGAACCCGCGCAAGAACCACAATGGATGATAGAAGAAAAAAGGAAAGAGGAAATGGGAGTTGTCGCCCAGGGCTACTTTGAAAACGCCAGACGCGCCCTTGCCCGCGCTGACTACGTCAAAGCCATCGAGCTTTTCAGCAAGGTCATCGAAATCCAGCCGCGGCGCAACTGGGCGTGGTTCTGGATGGCTCGCGCCCATTACGAACTTGGAGAATATGATTTGGCTATTTGGAAGTTTTCCAAAGTAATCGACATGTTCCGCAACAATGACTGGGACGCTTCTTACTGTCATCTTGCCCGAGGCCTGGCCTATCAGGCAAAAGACATGGCCGAGATGGCGCAACGAGATATGCAAAAAGCCTTGCTTGCTATGATCGATGCCTTGAGGAATGTGCGTGACGCAAGGTCATTCGACCTCGCTGATGACCCTCTTATCTTCAGTGACGGAATGCGCGAAGGAGGCCACGAAAAACCGTCTAAAGAACAAAGCGTCACTATGATGATCAACCGCCTGCGAATCATGACAGGTCAAAACTTTGGTTACGGCCCCGATGCCAGTGATGAAGAAAACGAGCAGGCAATATCTGCATGGGAACAATGGTATCAGAACTCTGCTCAATTTGTTTCGGTTACTGAACAGGCAGAAAAATAAAATTAATCCTGCATATTGCCAAGCCATAATGACTAAAAGACCGAGCCAATTCATCCTGAGCAATGTCGAAGGAGCAAACTCGGCCTTTTTTGCTTTTCACGTAAGTAATACTACGTAGAAATCGCGGTTTTTTCACAATTTTGAGGAATTTTTGAAAAACATTGTAACTTTTTGGGCAGTTTCGCGTCTATATTAGGTAGAAACACATAATAGGCCGTTCATAATAAGCCTGTCCCAAAGGGAAGGCTGTTAGAATAAACAAATGCGTTATCACCCTCCTTCAAGAGGCCGATACCCACAGGGTCGGCCTTTTTTGGTTTTTGGTTGACTCCGTATAGACGGCAAGCGTACAATCAGGGGAAAAATTAAAAGATTAAACATCAAAATTGTGGAATTGCCGCATTGCGGCAATGACGGGTATGGCTAATTTTTCTGGCACTACATAAGCTTGTCTTGTGTAAAGGATTGTGTTCTTTGTCATTGCGAGCGAAGCGAAGCAATCTCGACCGTTCGCAGGATAGAGATTGCCACGGCCACATGCTGTGGCCTCGCAATGACGACAGGGGAAATTTCCAGCTTTGAGAGCAAGCATTTAAGAACGAAAAATCGCCTGCCAGAATATCTGGTCGCACCCGCAATGACTTCCTTAATTTTGCATTTTGATTTTTACATTTTAATTTACTAACATGTCTTGCTATGAGGATTCCTCTGACTAAATATGGTTTACCGCAGATGGTTGTTTACCCGTCGGCGATGCTTGCGGCAATGGTTGTTTTTCCGCTGGTAACAGGAGCTTTTTTGCCGCATTGGACGGTTGTTGCTATAGAGGCGGTTCTGGCTGCTATCCTGATATGGGCGCTGATGTTCTTCCGCGATCCCGAGCGAAACTGTCCTGAGGACAGCAGACTACTGTTGGCGCCCGCTGACGGGCATATTACCGAGATCGGAACCATAGAGGAAAAGAGCTTCATCGGCGGGCACGCCCTGCGGATCGGGATATTTCTGAGCATTTTCGATACCCATATAAATCGCGCTCCATGTAACGTCAGAATTGAAAAAATCACTTATAAAAAAGGCAAATACCTCAACGCGATGAACCCTCAATCG
>Ga0307378_10000777_pt1 | contig 54066 bp, 52 predicted proteins | sample UN1MG_FD_202238 | JGI IMG/M metagenome (GOLD analysis project Ga0307378, IMG submission 202238) | Soil microbial communities from Risofladan, Vaasa, Finland - UN-1 | ecosystem: Environmental > Terrestrial > Soil > Coastal area > Acid sulfate soil | place: Finland: Risofladan, Vaasa | collected... | reverse complement strand
CCACTATGGCCCGCGATTCAACTACGTGCCGTTCACCGATCGCGTGCCGGAGCGCCTTGCCGAACTGAACGACCGCGCCGTCGCCGCCATCCGCGCCCTCGACGCGAAGGGATGGGACCGATTCATCAAGGAGACGGGCGACACGGTATGCGGCCGGGCGGCGGTGGGCTTGCTGCTTGAGGTGCTCCAACCCTGGGGCGACGTGGAGAGCCGCCGCGTCGCTTACGACACGAGCGGCCGAGTGACGGGCGATTGGGAAAACTCCGTGACCTACGCTTCGGTCGTCTTCTGGCGGACGGGCGAGGAGGAATATCTGAAGCGAGCGGAAAAGAAGACGCTTCTGCGCGTCGCTCGCGACGTTCTTAAAGAATTCGTCGAGGCGCATAAGATGACGCTCGACGAGCCCCGCTACGACCTGACCGAGACGCTTAAGAAACACGGGGCGGCCTTCGTCACCCTGAAGAACCACGGGCGCCTGCGGGGCTGCATTGGCACGTTCGTCGCGCAGGCGCCGCTGTACCGGGCGATTGCCCAGATGACTTGCGCCGCCGCCCGCGACTTCCGGTTCCGCGACAATCCGGTGACGAGCGCGGAGTTGGCCGACATAGACATCGAGATCTCCGTCCTGACGCCGCTCGAAAAGGTCCGCGACCCGCTCAAGGAGATCGAACTCGGTCGCCACGGCATCTACATCGAAGGGCAGGGGACAAGCGGCTGCTTCCTCCCCCAGGTCGCTACCGAAACCGGATGGTCGTTGGAAGAGTTCCTCTCGCACTGCGCAGCCGACAAGGCGGGCCTCGCGCCGGACGCCTGGAAGAAGCCGGGCGTCACCGTCTATCGTTTCGAGGCGCACGTCTTCGGTGAGAAGGAGGAAGGACGGCCCTGATGAATCGGCGTGAGTTTCTGTCACAGGTCGGCGGGGCCGCGGCCGCAGTCGCCGCCCTGCCGTATGCGGCGTCGGCGTTCGGGCCCGGCAAGCCGGCCGAGGGCAAGTCGCGCGTGGTCGTCATCCGCCACGATGCCCTCGCCGAGGAGTCGCTCGACGCGCGGCGCGTCCGCGAACTCCTCGATGAAGCCGCTAAGGCCCTGGCGCCAGAAGCGAAGGCGGCCGACACGTGGGCCCGGTGGCTCAAGCCTTCGGACCGCGTCGGCGTGAAGGTCAACTGCCTGGGGCTGGCGACTCGGCCGGAGACGGCTGGCGCGCTGGCCGACGCCCTCGGGTCGGCCGGCGTCGCGCCGGAGCACATCACCCTCTGGGACCGCTCCGACCGCGAACTGCGGGCCGCCGGCTACGCTCTGCGCGCGAGCGGCCCCGGCGTCCGGTGCTACGGCACGGACTCGCTCTCTTCGCGCGGTCCGGGCGGCTACGGCGGCGAGATCGCCACCAGCGGCGAGATTGGCAGCCTTTATTCCCGCATCGTCACCGACGAAACGACCGCGCTTGTAAGCGCCCCGGTGCTCAAGGACCACAACCTGGCCGGCCTCACGTGCGCCCTGAAAAATTTCTACGGGGCCATTCACAATCCGAACAAGTACCACGGCAACGGGTGCGACCCGTTCATCGCGGACGTCGTGGCGCATCCGCACATTCGGAGCCGACTGCGGCTGGCGATTTGTGACGCGACGCGCCCGCAGTGCCACGGCGGGCCGCCGTCGCGCCCCCGCTGGCAATGGGCCTACGGCGGGATTCTGCTGGCGGCGGATCCTGTGGCGCTGGACCGCGTCGGCATGGAAATCCTCGACCGCCGCCGCGCCGCGGTGGGCCTGAAGTCTTTCGCCGACGAGGGCCGGCCCGTGCGGTACCTGGCCAGCGCGCAGGCGCGCGGCCTGGGGACGGCGGACCTCGCGCAGATTGAGGTGGTGAGCATCGGCAAGTTGTGGACGGACGTGGCATGAAGAACGAAACGGACGGGACACGCCGGGAGTTTCTCAGGGCGCTCGCCGCGGGCGCGTGCGGCGCCTGCGCGCTCGGCCTTGCCGGCGGGGGCGCACGTGGCCAGGACGACGCGCCGCAGCCGCAAGTGGCTGTGCACGACGCCATGTGGTTCGAGCGATTGCCGGACAAGGCCGTCCGATGCACGCTCTGCCCGCGCGAGTGCGTCGTCGCCGACGTCGAACGCGGGTACTGCGGCGTGCGCGAGAACCGCGGCGGCGACTATAAGACCCTCGTCTATGGCAACCTCTGCAGCACGAACGTGGACCCGATTGAAAAGAAGCCCCTCTTCCATTACCTGCCGGGCACGGTCGCGCTGAGCGTTGCGACGGCCGGGTGCAACATGGAGTGCAAGTTTTGCCAGAACTGGGAGATCAGCCAGTTCCGCCCCGAGCAGGTGCCAAGCGTCCTCGTCCCGCCCGAGAACCTCGTGCGCGCAGCCCAGGCGCGCGGCATCCAGACGATCGCCTACACCTACTCGGAGCCCGTCGTCTTTTACGAGTACATGCACGACACGGCGGCGGCCGGGCGCGCCGCGGGCGTCGGCAGCGTCATGATCTCGAACGGCTATATCAATGAACCCGCGATTCGGAAACTCTGCGAGCACCTCACGGCCGTCAAGGTGGACCTGAAGGCCTTCACCGAGAAGTTTTATGAGGACGCGTGTGCCGGGCGGCTCGCGCCCGTCCTGGGGACCCTCGAAGTGCTGGCGGACATCGGCATCCACACGGAGGTGGTCGTGCTGCTCGTGCCGACGCTCAACGATTCGGCGGCGGAGGTCGGCCGGATGACGAAGTGGCTCGTGAAGGCCCTGGGCCCCGACGTGCCGGTCCACTTCTCGCGGTTCCACCCCACATACCGGATGAAGAACCTCCCGCCGACGCCTATGGAGACGCTTGAGCGCGCCCGCAAGGTCGCCCTCGACGCCGGCCTGCACTATGTGTACCTGGGCAACGTTCCGTTCCACGAGGCCGAGAGCACGTACTGCCCGTCATGCGCGAAGACGGTCATCGGGCGCGTCGGCTACCGCGTGGAAGCGACGGGCTTGAAGGACGGGGCGTGCGCATCCTGCGGGATGAAGATTCCCGGCGTCTGGTCTCAGGAGCAGGCGATGGCCTTTAAGCCCCAGGCGAAGCCGGCCGGGTCATAGCCGCCGCACCCACCACCAGGGCGCTCAGTGCCTTCATCGCCGCAACGACCAGGCAAGTTCCCGTGATGCCGAGGACCGGAACGAGGGCGACGCCCGTGACGAGCGCGCCGGCGCAGGCGCCCCAGTGGTCGGCCGCGTCAATCGTTCCGGCGGCGCGCTCGAGGGGTTCGCCCTCGCCGATTCGGACGGCGGCGGCAACGGGAAAGACGAACCCGCCCAGCAGGCCCGCGACGGCCACGAGGCCGAACGTCGCTGCTTGCACCGGCCAGTCCGCCGCCGATGCCCTCAGGCCCGCCAGGATGAGCACCAGGCCCGACGCGAACCCTACAAGGGCCAGGTCGAGCGCCAGGAGGCTCAGGAGACCCGGCGGATGGCGCGGGGCACCCCGTTCGGCGGCGCGCAGCCGGCGATTCGCCAGATGGCTCCCGCCCACCAGCCCGAACATGAACACCCCCACCACCAGGCCGATCATGCTGTACACGTACCCGTAGAGGGTCTGGAAGGTATAGAGCAGCACAATCTCGGCGGCCATGCTCGCGAAGCCCGTTGTGCCGACCGACCAGAGCAGTGCGGCCCGACGGAAAGATCTCCGGCCGCGGGCAAGACCCGCAAGCGACGCGAGGAGCGCAGCAGCGATGGCGGCGCCGATGACCCATTCGAAGCGCAGCCTGAGGAGATCGGCCAGGAGGCGGGTGCGCCGCAAAGGCGGTGCTCCCCGCTCCGCGTGGGCCGCCTCCGTCGTCGTGAGCCAGTAGCGCAGAAAATAGACGGCCGCCGCAGGCTGGTCGTCCGTGTTGAGGTGTTCGGGGATTTGGGCGTCGAGCGTCCGGCGGACCTGGGCCCGCTTCTCAGGGTCCAGGATGTCGGACGCCCCCTCGAACCAGACTGGATCGAAATAGGGCGACTCCAGGCCGCGCTCGCGATACCGCGCCGCGAGCAACTCGCCGGTCGGCGCCAGAACGCCTGGGCGCCTGGCGGCGAAGACGTGGACGGGATTGCCGAAGGTCAGCGCCACCTCCGGGAACACGCGCTGGAGGGGCCGGACGATGCAGGCGACGTAGGCGGCGAGTTCGGGGCCCCAGTGACCGACCGACCCGGTCAGCGAAAACGCCAGCACGCCGTCGTCGGCCATTGCGCTCGAAAGTTCCGCAAAGAACTCCTCGGTGTAGAGGCGCGCTTCGAGAGCGGACGCGGGCTCGGCCGCCGCCAGGACCACGAGGTCGTAGCGCGGGGCCGGGGCGGCGGCGACGCTCTTCACGTAGCGCCGCGCGTCCGCGAAGTGCGTCTGCGGACGGATACGGTCGGCGGCCCGGCGGTCCACGGCGTCGAGGCGCCGGTACACAGCATCGTACTCGACCCGGTCGAGGGTGACGTAGTCGAGGCGCTCGGGCCGATGGCGCTCCAGTTCCGCGATCTTTCCCTCCAGGCCGCCGCCGAGGACAAGGATATGCTTCGGCGCCGGGTGTTGGCATGCGGCAAGGTGGGCTTCGATTGCAAGGTCCGTGTGGTTCGGCCACGTCGCCGCAACCGTTCCGTTCGTGTAAAGGCTGAATTGCCGTCGGCCGAGTTGCCCGATGGCGATGTTCTGGTAGCGGGAATCCACGGACTCGACGAGATCGAGGCCCGGCGCGAAACTGTGCCAGCGCCAGGCGACAGCCTGAGAGTCGAGCCAGGCCGTAGCGCCGGCGAGGACGAGAGCGGCATGCAAAGCGGCGCAAGCGAGGAAGAGGGCGGGCGCCGGCCGCCACCGCGCCTGGTCGCGCGCGAGGGCGGCGGCCGCAGCCGCCAGACACGCCCCGCCGGCGACGGTCAGGCTGAGTGGGCTCGTGCGACCGACGAGGATGAACGAGAACAAGGCGCCGCCGACCAGGCTGCCCGCCGATTCGACAAGGTACACGCGCCCGACGGCGCGCGCACGCTCCGCCGGACCGCGCGCGCCGGTTCCGAGCAAGGCGCTCGCGGCAGGGAAAGTGAGGCCCACCCAGACGCTGACGGGAGCGGTCGCGGCAAGGGACACCCAGGCCATGTCCGCCAGGCCGATGTATTCTCCCGCCCCGACGCCCAAAGCCATTCTGGCCATGCGGAGGAAGAGGATCTCGGCAACGAGGATGGGCGGCATGGCGAGCGCAGCGGCGACGAGAAAACGCCACGGCCGGCGGGCGCGGGCGGCAGCCCAGCCCCCGACGCGAGCGCCGACGGCCACGCCGGCCAGCCAGAACGCCAGCACGAGGCCCCACGACAGTTCCGACCCGAACAGGAGAACCTGCGCCTCCCTGAGAAGCGTCGCCTGAGCGCAGACGGCATAAGCGCCCAGAAGGAAGTAAAAGACCAGCAGCGGCGCTCGCTTGGGCATGGCGCCATCCTACGCCTGGAGGCCGCGCGCGGCAAGAGACGGGGCGGAGCCCACGAAACCCTTTCGCTGCCGACGGTTTTTGCGTAGAATAGCGTGCAAGCCACGGCACCCGATGGGCAGAGAGAGGAGGCGGTCATGGACCTTTTCGATGCGATTCAGACGCGGGCCAGCGTCCGGCAATACGAGGCGGCCCAGATCCCGGAAGCGGATCTGATGAAAATCCTCGATGCGGGTCGGCGGGCGCCGTCGGGCGGCAACCGCCAACCACTTCAGTACATCCTCATCCAGGAGCCGAAGACCCTCAAGGCGATGGAGCGCGTCCAGCCGTGTTTCGCGACGGCGTCGGCGGCCATCGGGATCCTCGCGGACCCGAGCGTGTCGCGGTGGTGGCTGGAGGACGCCGCGGCCGCGGCCGAGAATATGCTCCTTGCCCTGCACGCCCTGGGGTATGCGTCCGTATGGGTCGAGGGGACGCTGTTGAAAGAGGAGGACTTCGCGCGGCAATTGCTCGGCGTGCCGAAGGAGAAGCGGCTCATTATTCTGCTTCCCGTCGGCAAGGCGCCTCAGAAGACGCCCCAGGCGGACAAAAAACCGCTCAAGGAAATCCTCTGGCGCGAGCGTTACGGCCGAAAATAGCGGCGCGCGGGGACAGCGGGCGCGAGGCCTTTCATTTGCGCCCGCGTGCCGGGCGGCGGGCTCGCGCCGCCAGGGCGCTCACCAAGCCGTCCCACCGCGGGTCGCCGCGCAGGTTTTCCAGGTCCGGGTCCTTCCGCATGTGAACCACGTCCCTGTAGCCGAGCGCGAGGGCCTTCTTAAGGGCGGCGAACGCGCGGGCCTTCTGCTTCACGAGCGCCAGCGAGCAGGCCAGGTTGTAGTGGGCGATGGGGTCGCGCGGTTTCAGCGCCACTAGCCGGCGGTCCACGGCCAGGCCGTCGCGGTGGCGCCCCGCGCGGGTGTACAGGTGCCCCAGTTGGGCCAGGACGTCCACATCTTCTCCCGCCCGCGCGAGGACCTGCTCCAGGAAGCGGATGTCGAAAGCGTCCTGGTCCTCGCGGACCCACTCCAGCGCCGGCTGCGGGAGAGGTCGGCGGAGCCAGGCGCCGAGGTCCTCGTGGTCCCAGCGGACGCTGACCGATTCAATCCACGCCATTTTCATCCTCTCCTTCCGCCCCTATTATAGCCGCGCCGCGGGGAAAGGCGAGACCGTTTGGGCCCGCGCGTCGGTTGCGTCGGCGGCGGGGCGGTCTATAATGGCCGTATCGCTCCGGCACAAAGCCCAAAGGGGAAGCCATGACGGGCCTGGAACAGCGCCTGGCGGACGAGATCTTCAAGATCCGAGCGGTGGATTGCCACAGCCACGTGCCCCACGACGCACCTCACGCCCGGACACTCGGCGACCTGTTGGGCTACCACTATTACACGGAACTGGCGCATTCGTCGGGGATGCCCGCCGACGCCGTGGACGCGCGGCGCAGCGAGGTCGAGCGGACGGGCGAAATGGTCTTGCGCCTGGCGGCCTTTGACAACACGGTCCAGCACAGTTGGCTGATGGAGGCGGCGCGGGAACTGTTCCGGTTCCGTGCGGCCCGGCTGACGCAGCAGAACTGGCCGGAACTCGCCCAGGCCGTGGCCGAGAGCGGCAAGCAGGACCACCGGTACCGGACGGTTCTCGGCCGAGCCAATCTGGAGAAGGTGTTCCTGACCAACGCGTTCGATGAGGACCTGTCGGGCGTGGACCGGAGCGTCTTCGTGCCGAGTCTGCGCGCGGACGACCTGGTGTTTCGCGTGGCGGACGAGGATGTGCGTCGGCGGATCGCCGCGAAGACGGGCGTGGAAGTGGGCACAACGGCGGACTTGCGCGATGCGGTGGGCTGGCTGTTCCGGTACTTTGCGGGGCAGGGGGCGGCGTCGGCGACCATCAGCCTGCCGCCGGATTTCCTTCCGCAACCGCCGGACGAGCGGGCGGCGGGGCGGGCGCTGGCGCGTGCCGCCCGAGGGAAAGGCCTTTCGCCTGCCGAGGTCGAGGCGCTCACCGGTTTTGCCTTTGAGGCCGTCATCGAGGGGTGCAGGAACTTCCGCAAACCGATGCAACTGATGATCGGGGTCCTGCGGAACGTGTACCCGGCGGGGGTCGAGGGCGGGCGGGACCTGGTGTCGAAGAGCGGCAGTCTCGTGCAATATGCGGACCTTTTCGGCCGCCACGCGGAAGTCGAGTTCGCGGTGTCGGTCCTTTCGACCGCGTGGAGCCACGAGTTGGCGACGTTTGCGTGGATCTTCCCGAACGTAAAACCCTCCGGCCACTGGTGGTACGCCAACATGCCGGTCCACATCGAGCAGGAGTTGCGGGGGCGCCTGGAGGCTGTGCCGAAGGTCAAACTCATCGGCTACTATAGCGACATGTACAAGGTCGAGTTCGGTCTTCCGAAGTTCAACATGTACCGCCGGGTGTTGGCACGGGTGCTGGGGCGCGAGTTTGTCGAGGCGGGCCTGATGAACGAGACGCAGGCGGTGGAGACGGCACGGTTGCTCCTGCGCGACAATCCGAAGCGCCTCTTCGGCGTTTAGCGCGCCGCCCCCTCAATCGAGGATCGGCGCAAAAAGGTCGTTATACAACTTCTCGACATTCGCCCGCGTGTCGGAACGGAAGGGGAGGCCTGGCATCCGGAGGGCGAGGGGGACATCGCGCGCAAGGTCCAGGCGGTACTGGCTGACGGCGTGGAAGTAGCCGCGGCGCGCGTAATAGTCCGCGAGGTATTCCTGCTCGGTCTGTCCCGGCGTGGGGATGAAGAGCGCCTTTTTCCCCACTTCCGCAAGTTCCATGACCGTCGTGTAGCCGCTGCGGCAGACGACGAGCCGCGCGCGGTTCAGCATCTCCTCTTGGCCCGCGCGGTCGAGGTAGCCGTACACAGTGACGCGCTCGCCGATCCTCCGCGTTTCCTTCACCTCCGGTTTGCCGAGCGCGACGACAATGCGTCCGGCGTCCAGGTCGGCGAGGCGCTCCAGAACGATGCGCTCGAACTGGGTGCGCTGGGGCTCCGGCCCGGAGATGCTGATGAAGACGTCCACATCCTCGGGGACGTCGGTCCGCGCGACGCTCGAAAGGACACCGGCGTAGTAAATCTTCCGGCGGCGGGCGAACCATAGGTCGTGCGACAGCCGGCCGGAAAGGTTGTCCTTCGGGTCCGCACAGTCCGGGACGATGACGGCCGTGAAATAACGCTGGTAGAAGTAGTTGAACAGTTCGGTCAGCATCTCGAACGGGCGCAAGGCCAGCGGCGTGTGGAACCGCAGTTGATGCGAGATGAGAAAACTCGGGATTCGCCGCGAGCAGACGTTGAACCGGTTGTCGCTGAGGAGAAGATCGAAGTTCCTCTCGGCCAGCAGCCGACGCACGCTGCGCGCCTCGCGGTTCATCGCGCGGATCATCACGGGCGCCATGGCCAGAAACTTCGGGACGAAGAACCGCGTCGTCGAGTAGGGCGGGGGATAATCCTTCAGTTCCACAAAGTCGCACGACGGCGCCTCCTGCTGCAAGAGCGCCAGGGCGCGTCCCTCGGCGGCAATCGTGACGTGGTGCCCCCGCGCGAGGAAGTGCCGGATAATCGGAAGGTCCCGCGTGGCGTGGCCCAGGCCCCAGGAGAGCGGGCTGACGAGGATGCGCTTCATGGGTCGGCGTTCTCCCGCCGGACCGCCGGCTTCGGGGTCGCGAGGGTTCACCGTAGCCGTCCTTGGCGCGCGTGTCAAGCGCCCTGGCGCACCCCTTTGCTTTGCGCACGGAGGGATTGTGTCCCGGCCGGGAAGGCGGTATACTGGTCGGCCGGTTTTCACGGAGATGCCATCCGAATGCCCATACGAACCTCGATAGCCCAGATTCTCGAGGAGATGAGCGGCATGTTGGGCCAGGTGCCCGTGGAGGGTCTGGAACGCCTGGCCGAGGAGGTGCTCAAGGCCGACCGCACCTACGTGGCCGGGGGCGGACGGTCCGGCCTGATGGCCCGCGCGTTTGCCATGCGCCTGATGCATCTGGGACTCACCAGTTACGCGGTCGGCGAGACGACGACGCCCGCCATCGCCAGCGGGGACCTCCTGCTGGCGTGCTCCGCGAGCGGTGAGACGCACGTCACGGTCCTCGTGTCGCGGGTGGCCCAGCAGGCGGGGGCCAGGGTTTTCGCCATCACCGCCATCCCCGACTCTCCCATGGCGAAGTTGGCGGACGAAACGATTGTCATCCCGGCGCCGTCCAAACGGTCGCAGCGGTGGAGCGAACGGTCGTCGCAGTACGGCGGGTCGCTCTTCGAGCAGGGGTTGCTCATTCTGCTCGACGCCGTCAGTGCGGAAATCGGCCGACGTCTCGGCAAGCGGCCGCAGGACCTCGACTCGCGCCACGCAAACCTGGAATGAGGGTCCGGCGGACGGCGCACCGGCGGACAGGGCAGGGGGGCGCTCAAGGTTTGGACCAGGATGGAACCGGACGACATTCCGGAGGGTGTGGCGGCGTCGAACCGGCGCTACGCGGCCTCGCCGGCCGTGGTCATGGCGCGCGCCGGCCGGTGGGTCAGCCGGCTGGTCGGCCAGGCAAGACGCCAGGTCCTCAGCCGCCTGCGGCCGGCCTACGTCCGACGGCGGCTGGCGGACCGGCGCGGCCAGTGCCGCCGGTGCGGTGCGTGCTGCGACCTGACGTTTCATTGCCCGTTTCTCGACGACGCCCGCCGATGCCGCATTTATGAGAAGCGCATGCGCACCTGTCGCGATTTTCCCATGGATGCCACCGACCTGGCACTGACGCGCGTGCCGTGCGGTCACTATTTCGAGCCGGGACCGGAGAAAGATCGCGTGCGCATCCCTCTGGCGCGGTACGGTCTGCGAGAACTTGTGCTTTTCGGCGGCCTGGCGGTCGCCGGACTTGTCCTGTCGGCGGTGTTTTTCTGGTACCTCGTGCCGCTCTTTGCCCTGGCTCTTGGCTTCGTCCTTTTCTTTTTCAGAGATCCCGAGCGCCGGGTCCCCGCGGCCGCCGAAGCGCTGGTGTCGCCGGCCGACGGCAAGGTGGTCCAGATGGACGACGTCGAGGAGCCGGAGTTCCTGGGGGAGCGGGCCCACCGGATCGCGATTTTCATGTCGCCGCTTGATGTCCACGTGAACCGAGCCCCCTGCGATGGTGAGGTGGAAAGCGTCGCGCACCGGGCGGGCGGGTTCACCGGTGCGTACAAGGCGGCGGCCTCGGCCGAGAATGAACGGACGAGTCTCCTTTTGCGCCAGGCCGCGGGGGGGCGGACGCGCGTTCTGGTCCGCCAGATCGCGGGCCTTGTGGCCCGGAGGATCGTCTGCGATGCCGCTGTGGGCGACCGCCTGGCGCGCGGCCAGCGGTTCGGCATGGTGAAGTTCGGGTCCCGTGCGGAGGTTTACGTTCCGGTGGCCAGCAGTTTCCAGTGTGCCGTCCGCGTCGGTCAGCGCGTTCGCGCGGGCGAGACGATTCTGGGGAGTTTCCGATGAAGATGAAGGCCAACCCTGTGGCTGTGCTGCCTTCCCTCTGCACGCTGGGGAACGCCCTCTGCGGTTTTGCGGCGATCACCCTGACGATGAAGGCCCTGGCCGTGGCCGCCGACCTTCCCGCCGCGGACTACAACCTGGGCCGCTCGGAGGTCATGCTGGCGGGGTACTTCGTGCTGCTGGCGATGGTGTTCGATGCGCTGGACGGGCGCCTGGCGCGCATCGCCCGGGCCACGAGCGATTTCGGCGGCCAGTTGGACAGCGTCGCCGACGTCGTCAGTTTCGGCGTGGCGCCGGCGTTCCTCATGAACCGCGTCGTCGTCGAGAGCCTGAAGCACACCGCGCCGAAGGAAGTGATGTGGGTGACATGGGTGTGCGCGGCCGTGTACCTCGGCTGCGCCCTGATTCGCCTCGCGCGGTTCAACGTGGAGAACGAGGAGGACGAGGAGGCCCACATGAGTTTCAAGGGACTCCCCACCCCCGCCGCCGCGGGGATGCTCGTCTCCGTCGTGATTTTTCTGGCGGCCTGCTGGCAGGCCAATACCTATCCTCGCCTGACGCTCGCGATGCTGTGGCTTCTCCCCCTTTTGGCCGTCGTCCTGGGGCTCCTGATGGTCTCGAACGTGGAGTACGAGCATCTGCTGAATCACGTCTTTCGGAAGCGTCGGCCCATCAGCCACCTGGTCGTCATCGTGCTGACTTTGGCGTTTGCGGTGCTGGGGTTGGCGCTCGTGCCGATGCTTTGGCTCGTCGGACTGGTTGCGGGGTTCGGCGGGTATGCGCTGAGCGGGCCTATCATCGCGGCCTATCGGCGGATGCGGGGCCGCGGTGCGGCTGCCGAGCCCGAAGCGACGCTGGGCGAGGAGAACGGGCCTCTCGGCGAGGACTGACCGCGCCCGCCGGCATGGACGTGAGAACCTCCTCCGCTGCTTCTGCCCGAAGGCAATAAACTTGACACTTTTGGCTCCGCTGCCTACTATCCCGCCGGTGTAACAAGAAACCGTATGCCCTTTTGCACACGGAAACGGGGGCACACCTTGGCCGGCCTGAAGGCATCGGCCCCGAATCGGGGGGCCGCCGTCGCCGCAGTCCTTCTCGCTTCGCTCGCGGCCGGATGTGTCCGCTCGCCGGCCACGCTCTGGGCGGACAGCGCCCTTGCGGACGGCCGATTCTCCAGCGCGCCACGCCAGTGGGTTTACGACGGTGAGCCCGTCCTGTTTGAACTCCAGGTGGCGCCCGGCGCGGCGAACTACGTCGTATTCAGCGTCGGCGACGACGCGGCGCTCGTTGAGGCCGAGGAGGGCAGGGGCCACTACCGATGGACGCACGTCTTCCAGGCCGGCCACGAGCCCCAGCAGTACGAGGTCTGCGCAACACCCTTCGTGGTCCGCGAGCGGCGCGACTGGATCTACGACCGGCACGAGGAGGCGTGGCTGTTCTACCCCGCCGCCGACGACCGTCCCGACGTGCAGACCGCGACCGAACAGGTCATGCGGATCACCTGTTACCGGCGCGAGATCAACCTGGAGTTCCGGGCCCGCGGCGGAGCGCCCAAAGCCGTCACCCTGACCCTGGTGACAAGCGCCGGCGGGGAAGCGGTCGTTCCCCGCCGGGATCCCGTGCGGCAGGGCGACCGGGGATTTCTCCTTCTCGGTCCGGACGACCGGGGCATGTATCAGGTCACCTATGGCCCCGCGCACGATCAGGTGAGCCGCGCAGGAACTACGCAGGTCAACCTCGTGGTGGAGCACGCGGACGGCTCGGTTGAACGCATTCGGGACGTCTTGGACACCCCCTGAGTTGAGGCAGGCGGCGAACGATGCGAATTCAATCCGTCAGGGGAACCCGGGATTTTTACCCCGAAGAGATGGCGCTGCGGCTGTGGCTGTTCGAGTCGTGGCGCCGCGTCAGCCGCCGGGCCGGCTTCGTGGAGGTGGACGGTCCCGCCCTGGAGCCCCTGGACCTGTACACCGGGAAGAGCGGCCCGGAGATTGCGGATCAGTTGTACTGGCTCGAGGACAAGAGCGGGCGCCGGCTGGCCCTGAGGCCCGAGTTCACGCCGACGCTGGCGCGGATGATCGCGGCCCGGCAGGCCTCGCTCCCGGAGCCCATTCGCTGGTTCAACATCTCGCGCTGCTTCCGCTACGAGCGGGCCCAGAAAGGCCGCCTCCGCGAGTTCTTCCAGTGGAACGTGGACCTTGTGGGCGTTGAGGGCGAGGTCGCCGACGCCGAATGCATCGCCGTGGCCGCCGACGCTTTGGCGGAACTGGGCCTCGGGCCGGACGACGTGGAGTTTCGCATCAGCGACCGGCGGCTCCTCGGGGCGCTGGTGCGGCACCTGGGCATCGCCGATGCCAAGGTGCCCCAGATCTTCCAAATCCTCGACAAACGCGACAAGGTGGAAGCGAAAGCGCTCGAGGCCATGCTCGCCGAGGCCGGCCTGGCGCCGGACCAGCGGGCCGCTCTGGAACGGATCCTCGCGTGGCGGGAGTTCTCGGACATCGCCGCCGGCGAGCGGGCCACCCCCGAAGTTGCTCAGGCCGTTGAATCACTCGAACGCCTGTTCGGGTTGCTCAAGGCGTACGGGATTGATTCCTGGTGCCGATTCGACATCGGGACGGTGCGCGGCCTGGACTATTACACCGGCCCGGTCTGGGAGGTCCACGACCGCAAGGGCGAATTGCGGGCGATTTTCGGCGGCGGGCGCTACGACCGGCTGCTCGCCGACGTGGGCGGGAAGCCGATGGCGGCCTGCGGCTTCGGCTGCGGCGACGTCATCCTCGGAATGCTCCTTAGGGATCGTGGCTTGGGACCCGAATTGAAGGAGCAGCCGGAGTACTATATCGCAACGTGGAACCGAGACTGGAAAAGAGTGTTTACGGTCGTGAGCCACCTTCGCCGGAAGGGCCGGGCAGTCCTGCCGGATTGCCGCGGGGGCACCATCCTGCGACAGGAGAAGAGGGCGATAGAGTCCGGCGCGCGCTTCATTGTGACCGTTGACGACAAGGACATTGCCTGGCCCTTGGTTCGAGTGAGAGACCTGCGCCCAGCGGATAGTGGCGGGCCCACGAGCGCGGCGAAAGACTATCGCGATCTTGGCGGCGAGCCGGAATAGGCCCGCTTATGGCCAACCGCAAGGTCATCTACGAGGCGTGCTTCGAGGATTACTTGCGGTCGGCCGGCGTTCCGTACGTTGCCGTGGACGAGGCCAAGAAGGCTCTTTTCGCGGGCGTGCGACTCAAAAGTTTTGACTTCGTCGTCTATAGTGCCGGCGGCGACAACTTGTTGGTGGACGTCAAGGGCCGCCGGTTTCCGTACGGCGGCGGACGGCGGTGGGAAAACTGGACCCCCCGCGAAGACCTCGAGAGCCTCGCCCGGTGGGAGGAAGTTTTTGGATCGGGGTTTGCAGGGCTGCTCGCCTTCTGCTATCATCTGGCGGAGCCCGAGGCCGCGGAGGCCTTCGAGGTCGTGCATGCGTTTCGCGGCGAATATTACGGGCTTGTGGGAGTCTACCGTACGGCATATGCCGACGCCGCCAGGACGCGGAGCCGTTCGTGGGACACGGTGTCGGTCGGCACACGGACGTTTCGGAGCCTGATTCGGCCTATCCGCGCGTTCTTTTAGCGCGAGGGAGAACCAGCGGCGATGCGAAGGATCGGGAACAGGTGCGGGCGATGGGGACGCATCGCGGCGGGGCTGGTGCTCGGCCTGCTGCTGGCCGGCGCCGCGCGCGCCGAACAGGCGCCGACACGAACGCCTCGCCCCTCGTACGCCATTGCGAACATCGTCGCGGTCGTCATGTGCCTGACGGTGCTGGCCATTCCGTGCAAACGGTTCCGGCGAATCTAGCCAGGGGCATCCCGGCCGCACAAGGGCCGGAAGGAAAGGAGAGGACCATGGACGGGAAGATGTGGGCGATTTCCGCGCTGGTGATTCTGGCGATGCTGCTGGGCGGCGTCGTGGCCGGCGGGCTCAGGCAGGACCGGGCCGCCTTTGCCCAGGGCGGCGTGTATGCCACCTACCTCGCGGTCACCGCCGAGGTCCGCGACAACAACGTGGATTTCATCATCCTGGACACCGCGTCGCGCCGGATGATTTTCTACGGCTATGACCAGGCGACCAAGAAACTGAAGATCAGCGGCGGCCGGTCACTCGGCGGCCGAACCGGCGATTTCGGCCGGACCGATTAATCCCGATCCCCACACAAGCGAGGACCTGACATGAAAACCAAAGACCTCATTCTCATCGCCCTGGTGTGTGTCAACTTCACCTTGGCCGCGCTGGCCGTCGGCCTCCACCTCGGCCGCGCAGAAAACACCGCACTCGCCGCGACCTCTTCCCGCTCCGGCGACTACGTCATGGTGACCGGCCCCGTCTCCACCAGCCGCGAGGCCATTCTCGTCATTGACTCCGTGGCCAAACGCGCCAACCTCTACTTGGTCAAGGCGGGCATGACCGCGGCGGGCAGCGAGTGGGAACTGGTGGACAGCCGGAACTTGACTGCGGACTTCGTCGGCGCGCCACGATAAGCCCCATGCCCGCCAGGCCGGAGGGGCTCGTGCGAAGTCTCGCCGACGATGTCACACGCCGTGCCCTTCAGGGCAAGCCGATCGGCCGGCAGGAGGCCGTCGCCCTCCTGCGCGAGGCCCAGCGTGACCCCTGGCCCCTGATTCTCTCGGCCGACCGCGTCCGCCGCAGGTTCCGCGGCCGGCGGGTTCACCTGTGCAGCATCGCTCCCGTGAAGGTCGGCCGATGCACCGAAGACTGCCGATGGTGCGCCCAGAGCGCGCATTGGAAAGCGGCGGTCGAGCCCTGCGGTCTGATGCACACCGAGGAGGTGGTCCACCTGGCCCGCGAAGCCGCGCAGCACGGCGCCGCCTGCTTCGGCCTGGTCACGAGTGGGGCCCGCCTGGCGCCGGAGGAACTGGCCTGCGTGCAAGAGATGGCCCGGGCCGTCCGCAGCGAGACAGGCCTGGACGTCTGCGCCAGCGCAGGCGCGCTCGATGCCGACCTGGCGTCGCGCCTGGCGGCTGCGGGCGTTCGGCGATACAACCACAACCTGGAGACGTCGCGGGCCCACTTTCCGCAGGTGTGCAGCACGCACACGTATGAGGATCGTCTGGCGTCGGCGCGGGCCGCCCTCGCCGCCGGAATGGAACTTTGCTGCGGCGGGATATTCGGCATCGGCGAAACCGATGCCGACCGCGTGGACCTGGCCCTGGCCGTCCGCGACGCCGGCGCCCACGTCGTGCCTCTCAACTTCCTCCACCCGATTCCCGGTACGCCGCTCCAGAACGCCGTGCCCCTGGAACCGCTCAAGATCCTTTCCATTGTCGCGATGTTCCGGCTGGTGCTTCCGGACCGCATCATCAAACTCGCAGGGGGGCGCGAGCGCAACCTCGGCGAACTTCAGGCCCTGATGTTCCTGGCCGGCGCCGACGCCTGCCTGGTGGGCAACTATCTGACGACCCGGGGCCGTCCGCCGGCCGACGACCTGAAGCTCATCCGCGACCTGGGCCTCGAGCCGGTCGGGGCAGGCGACCCTGTCACCGCCGCGCCCGTGGGTGCGTAGCATGTCGTACGCCGCCATTACCGGCCTGGGCCTTGTCCTGCCCCAGGGCGTGGGACTCCCCTCGGCCGACGCCGTCTTCCGGGGCGAGAGCGCCGTCGCCTACCTGACTGACATGCCGGGACTCGAGGAGTTGACGGCGGCGGCCGTGAGCGATTTTTCACCGCCCGCGGGCGCCGAAGGGGCGGACCGGGCCATCCAGTTCGCCGTCGCTGCCGCCGATGAGGCGTGGCACGGAGCGCGCCTGGATGCGGGAGGTTTCGATCCCCACCGGGCGGGCGTCCTTGTGACGTTGAGCAAGGGCGGCATCTTCGCGCTGACCCGGGCCGCACGCCCGGGCGCCGGCGCGGCCTTGTGGGCCGACGCCACGCCCGACGCCGCCGCCCGTCTTATCGCCGGCCGCTTCCGCCTCGCGGGTCCCATCGGCGCGCCCGTGACGGCCTGTGCCTCCGGCGGACATGCCCTTCAGTGGGCCGTCCGCCTCATCGAGCGCGGTGCCGCGGATCTCGTTCTGACGGGCGCTGCGGAAGCCTCCATTCATCCGCTCGTGCTGGCGTCCTATCGGCGGATGGGCGTTCTGGCCGATGCACGGGGCGACCCGCCCACGTCGGTCCGGCCGTTTTCGCTGACGCGCCGTGGTTTTGCCGTCGGCGAAGGCGCCGCGGTCCTCGTCGTTGAATCGGAGGCGTCCGCACGCTGCAGGGGAGCGGAGGTCCTGGCGCGCGTTGTCGGCTCGGCCGGCGGCGCGCAAGCGACCGATCTGACGGACGTCGAGGCGAGCGGCGCAAGCCTCGCCCGCCTGATGCAGGAGGCGGTCCGTCGCGCCGGCCTGGGGGCCTCGGACGTGGACTTTGTCCACGCGCATGGGACGGCCACGCCCGCGAACGACCTGGCCGAGGCGAAGGCGATCCGGAGCGCCTTCGGCCGACATGCCGGGGGCCTGAGCGTCTCGTCCACGAAGGGGTCTCACGGCCACCTGCTAGGCGCGGCAGCGGCCGTGGAGATGGTGCTGACGGTCCTGGCGCTTCGGCGGCAGGAGGTGCCGGCGACGGCGAACCTGACGGACCCCGACCCGGCCATCGGGCTGGATTGCACGCCCCTGCGCGCGAGAACACGTGTACTAAGATATGCTATGAAGATATCCAGCGGCTTTGGAGGCCAGGCGAGCGCGGTCTGCCTGGGCCGATAAGCGCTCGCCTAAAAGTCGAGTTCCGGCGGATCCAGGTCGGGCGCAAGAGAGGGCAGGCTCTCGTACGTCAACTGCGACCGCAATTGCTCCAATTGCCTCACCGTGGCGTCCGCCTCGCCGTAGAACCGTTGATAGGTGTTCGCGAGTTCGGCCGTGACCCCTTCGCGCTCGAACCGAATGGCGTGTTCCTTCCACTCGCGCCTGGCCCATTCCCAGGCCCCGAGCGCGTCGTTCAACTCAGCCAGACCGCGCTGGAAGGCGTCGCGCGCGGCTGTGTCGTCGCCGGCCTGGCGGGGCTCCAGGCTCTTCTTGAGCGTCGTGAAGGCCTCGGCCGTCAGTTCCGTCGCATAGTACGAAAGGTTGTGGCAGGCCTGGCTATAGATGACGGCCTTGGAAAGCGAGCCGCCCAGCGTCCCGTAGCGGTCGTTCGTCTGGCGGGCGCGGTCGTACCACTCGTAGGCGATGAGGAAGGTGCTGCGGCCCTCGTCCTCCCGAACGCGGGCGCGGTAATACTCGGCTTCCTGTGACCGGCCGAGTTTCTCACCATAGATGCGCCCCAGGGCGGCCATAATCTCCGCGTTGTGGGGGTTCTTCCGGTTGCCTTCCTGAAGGAACTCGGTGGCGCGACGAATCCACTGGTACTTGCGGTCGAGCGAGTGCCACTGGGCGCTGATGTTCCAGGCAAGGTTCCAGCCGTGGTAGGCCCACATCTGAGGGTACTCGCTCTGGAGGGCGGCGATGCGCGTGTACCGATCAATCAGATCGAAGTGGGCGTTTTGGTGTTTTTCCTCTTCGGCCTGCATCCAGAGCCAGACGGCATAGGGCCCGCGAAAGCCCCCCAGCACCAGGATGGTGGCCTGGGACGCCAGGTCGCCCAGTTCAAGCCGCGGTCCGCCGGGCACCATCCGGACAGAGTTCCCTGCGGCCGAAGCCAGGCCGAACTGCGACGCCTGAACCAGACGCCACGCGGGCGATTCGCGGCGACCGAGAAGATCCTGCCGGAGGTCCTCCACATGCCGGCGCAGCGGGTGAATGACCGCCGCCAGAAGAATCGCAAGAACCGCGATATAGGCTGCTGTACGCCAGGGGCTCGCCGCACCGCCAGTCGGTTCATGTGTCGGCCGGGCTCCGTTCATGCCGCCACCTCGCGCGTCTTCAGGAGATACCCTCCCACAAAAATCACTGCAAGGACGACAACGGCTGTCCAAACAAACGCCATTCCAAGACCGGCTAGAGGAAGAACTTCGCCCCACGTGACCGCCTCACCGGGAAGCATGGCCCGCAGGTTGGGGACCCAAGGCATAAGATGCCGGGCTATCCAACGCCAAACCGGCGAATCGGTGGCGAGCATCGCCTGAACAAAAAACGGGTGCAACATGCCGACGATGAGAACGGCAATGGCGGCAAAGGCGCTCACAAACCACGACAGCCTCACGCTCAGAAAAACCCCCGCCGCCGACAGGACCGTCCCGAACAGCCACACCTGGAGCGCCGCCTTGACGAAGTTCCACAGGAACGGGCCGCCGTCGAGGCGCAGTTGGACGCTCTCGCCCAGGAGACCGAAGGAATCCCCGTCCGTCAGGCACTCCAGGTGCGCCTCCAGGGCGCCCCCGCGCCAGAACGACCGGTCCAGATAGACGAGGGCCGAGTGATGCGTCTCCGGCGTGAATTTCAGGGCGCGAGACTCCCCTGTTGCGGGGTTCACGAATGTCACCTGGGCTGTTGTTTCGAAGGTCGTCGTGCTCCAGGCGGCCAGGGTGAATCCGACCTCGACGGGGATGTCTCCCTCGCCGAGGATGGCGGCGGGCACGTCGGCGAAGCGGAAAACGGCCACCTGTCTAGGCTCGCCGCTCCGGCCGTAGATCCACGTCCGCCGGCGGAACTGCTCCGACACCATCTCCGGTCCGTCCAGCACGGCAACCGTCTCGTCCCCCGGACCTACGAGGCACAGCGTCCCGCGCCGGACGCCGGCCAGGTGCCCCGGCTCGCGGGCGCGGATTTCGAGGCTGACGTCCGTGTTGAACGGCAGGCGCAGCGCGCCCTGCGCAGGCGGCGAGGCGGGCAAGCGGAGCGGCACCGTCTGCGTCTCCGAACCGGTCTGCGTCAGCGTGACCGTGTAGCCCTTTTTCTCCTCGTCGCTCGACTGGGCGCCGGGCATCTGCGGCACGATCTGGATTGTCAGTTGGGTCGGTTCGTCCGGCTGTTCGGGAGGCGGGCGGACCTCGGCCTCAATGACCAGCCGACCGGACCACGGCGGAGGCACAACCGCAGGGAGCCGCGAGGCGACCTCGCCGATGGTTGCGGGCGTCGTATTCACAACAAGTTCGGCGAAGGTCTCGGCGACCTTGCTGACGGCCGCACCGGTTCGCCGGTACAATGCCGCCGCCGGGGCAGGGGGGGGCTGCTCGGATATCTGGCGGACCCACGTCTCCCAGAGTTGTGCCACAAGGTCCCACACCCCTGCCGCCTCCTCAAGCCGCTGGGCCGCGGCCGTGTACGCCTCCTGGGCCGCCGGCATGTCCCCCGCTTCTTGGGCCTGGGCGCCCAGCCGCAGCGCCGCCCGCAGCGCCTCGGTGGCTGCGGCCGCCTGGTCCACCGCGCTATACAAAAGGACCCAGCGGCGCAGAGGCGTTCGGGCCAGGTTCCACCGCAGGCTGGCTCCGCTCTCGCCGAGAACCCACAGCGTGCCGCCATCCTCCTGCGTGCCGGCCGCATGATGAATCCGGATCTCAGGACTTGTGTCGGGGGGTCGGTAACGATACGTCTGGAGCGGGCCGAGATGGGCCATCGCCTCCAGGGCGTTCAGGTCGGCCGGATGCCGCGCGCGGGGGACGGCTTCGGCATGGCGCTCGGCGGCCAGGGCCCGGACCCCCGAGGCCCGCGCCAGAAAGTAGCCGTACGCCCCCGCCGCCACCACCGCCAGCATGCCCAGAAGAAGCAGCGAGGTGCCGAGCACTTTGCCGGCTACCAGTTCGATCCGCCCGACCGGTTTGGTCGTCACCGTGTAGGCGACGCGCGATTCGACCTCCGCAGGAAACGAGTACGTGGCGAAGAACGTGGCGACCAGAACCGCCAGGGCCGCCATCGTAAACAGCGCCGTCCCGACCGCCGCCGGAATCGTCTCGAACACCGGGTCGAATCGCTCGCTCGACAGGTCCACCGCCACAAGAACCAGAATCGCCAGCGGGGCCATCAGCCAGAAATGCATCCGGAGGCCCTGGAGAACCGTGATGCGAGCGACGGCCCAGAGGCGGCGGAGCGGCCAGAAGGAACGGGCCCGCGCGGCGGGGCGAGCTGGCCCGCAATGGCTGGCGTCGCGGCGCATGCTAGTCGGCCCCGGCGCGCGGTGGAGAATCCGGCGGGCGGCTTTCGCCGGACCCGGCGGACCCGGAATCCGCGCGGACGACACGCAGGAAAAGGTCTTCGAGCGTGGTCGCCGGATGCTCGGCGGCGAGGACGTCCGCCCCCGCCGTGCGTGCTGCGGCGACAATGGCTTCGGCGGCCGCCGGCGAAACCCTCCTGGCGCGGAGTTGGAAAACGTCCGGAACGAGCAGCAGGTCGCGGACGTTGCCGATCTTCTTCAGTTCCCCCCTCGCCAAAATCCCGATCCGATCGCACACGTCTTGGACGTCGGCCAGAAGGTGCGAGGAAAGGAGGATCGTCTTGCCCTCGGCCTTGAGGCGCAGAATCAGGTCCTTCATCTGGCGCGTCCCGATAGGGTCCAGGCCGGTGGTCGGCTCGTCCAGAAGGAGCAGTTCCGGGTCGTTCACGAGGGCCTGGGCCAGGCCGATGCGCCGGCTCATGCCTTTGGAGTATTCCTTCAGTTGCCGCAGCCGCGACCGCCGGTCCAGCCCCACCAGATCGAGCAACTCCGCGGTCCGTCGGCGGCGTTCCTTTCGCCGCAGGCCGAAAAGCCGACCGTAAAAATCCACCGTCTCCTCGCCCGTGAGAAACCGGTGAAGGTACGACTCCTCGGGCAGATAGCCGATTCGCTGGTTGACGGACCGCGTGCCGGGCGGATGCCCCAGGACACTGGCCCTCCCGGCCGTGGGAAAAATCAGGCCCAGCAGCAGTTTGATGGTGGTGCTCTTGCCTGAGCCGTTCGGCCCAAGAAGGCCAAACACCTCGCCGCGCGCGAGAGCCAGATCCAGCCCGACCAAGGCGTGGACCTTCTGGCGGCCCCAGAAATCCTTGTAGACCTTTGTCAGGCGCTCGGTGACTACAGGCGGGGCCTCGACCATCCGTAACTCTCAGACTAGCCCGGTCCGGTCCCCTGCCGGTGCATCGGCACGGGGCAGGGGGTCTCTAGGCCTCGCCGCGCTGCCGACGGATGACCTGGCGCATCGCCTTCCGCAGCTGCCGTCGGCGCCGCTCGCTCGGCTTCTCGTAGTAGGAGTTGCGCTTGACCTCCTTGGTCAAGCCCTCCTTCTCGCACAACTTCTTGAAGCGCTTCAGCATTTGCTCAACGCTTTCGTTGCCTCTAGCGCGAATTCGGAGCATACGTTCTGTCTCACCTCCCTTACGCGTCTTTCGCTTGGGCCCATGTTAGAAGACCGACTATACCCATTCCACCCTCCGCCTGCAAGCCTCTTTTCCGCTTTTGCCGCGGCTCTGCTGTGCTATTGTTCTCAGCCACGCACGCATCTCCTTCAAGAAACCTTGGCGCCCCATGCATGCGGCCTGTACACCAAAGCCCCCCCAAGCCTCTATCGCGCGTCCCAGGCGCCTGCCGACGCCGCGAGCGCGCCGCTCTCTCAGCTTCACGGCTCCTATCGCCCGCATCGCCTAGTGCTCTGTCCCACACAGAATGATGGGTGGCACGGGTCCCGGCGCGCCGGGATCTGCCCATACTGCCCGCCATTCCGGGTGTACTGGCGGGCCCGCCTTCGCCAAAGGCTTCGGCGTGGCAAGCAAGCCGCCAGTGCTTCAATGGGGACAGAGCACTAGCCCCGTCTTAGAAGACCGCCTGTACCCATTCCAGCGGCTTCATTGGCCTCGCTGGGAAACTGCCCGCCCCATAACGTCCGATAATATATGTTATGTTGCACTGGGCTTGCAGGGCCGGTTGGAGGGGGATCCGGCGTTGTTTGGGCGGGTTCGAGGCGGTTTGGACAAGCGCGAGAGTGCTTCGGTTTTTGGGGGCTCCTGGGGACCGGAGGTGTGCTGATTCATCCGGGTGTGCGAAGCATAGGAAGCGCGAGCGGTCGCGCAAGGCAATCGCGGGAGAAAGTGTGGTGCGGCGCGGCCCGCTACTGGTCGGCGTCGAGAAGGTCCTCGTCGGAGATCTGGAGGACGTCGCCGGCGCCTTTCGCAGGCTTGGCCGGGGCGGCGGGGTTGGCGCGTCCGCCGGCGAGGCGGTCAAGGGTGGCGGCGATGTCTTTGGGGGCGGTTCTGGTTTGCGGCTGAGGCTGGGCCGGTTTGGGCCCCGGCGGGACGTTCCGCTTGGCGGGCGTCTGCTGGGGTTTCGTGGCCTGGGGTTGAGGCCGAGCCCCAGGACCGGCGGCCGGGGGTTTGCTGGGCGGCGTGGAGGCCGGACGCTTGCGGATGCCGTTAATCTCGACGGTAAACGTGAGCGGACCGATCTGCAACTCGTCGCCAGGCTGGAGGACCTGTTCCTGGACCTTCTTGCCGTTGACGAGGGTTCCGTTCGCGCTGCCCTTATCGCGGACGACCAGCCGGGTCCCCTCGTTGACGACCTCGCAGTGCTGCCGTGATATGCGGGTCGAGGCGATGATGAGGTCGCTGTCTTCGGCCCGTCCGACCTTCAAGGCGCCTGCGGGGACCTCGACGGTCTTGCCCTTGGGATTGCCTTTGATGAGGCACAGTTTGACGTCCATGCGAGTGGCCTCCCCATCGTCTGGAACACGGTCGCCAGTCCAATGGAAGGCTAGCAGAAGTTCCGGAGCGAATCAACTGAAAACCGGGGACGTTCCACATGGCACAGTGGCGCCGTGCCCCGCCGTGCCCCGTACTGCCCCGCTTTTGCCCCGCCCTGCCCCGTTTTTGCCCCGCAGAACCCTCGTTTGCCCTTGCTTTTTGCCGGGCCGGTCGGGGCGATGGCACAGTGACCGGAATTTCAGCGCGGTTGGCATGCCGTTTGCACATGGGGCGAGTGAGAGAACTCGGAAACCGGACCCGTCTTCGCCCGATGGGCTACGCCGTGGCAAGCCCGGAAACCGGAAAAATGGGGCGAAAGCGAGTCGGCGGAATTTCCTCTGAAAAAGTAGCAGGTCCCCTTTTTCCCTCCCCCGAATTTCCCGCAATGCCCGCGCCGATGGCCCTCCACTGCAGTTACGGCTTTGCCTCCGGGTCGGGGCTCAGACTAGCGCCTCCCGACAGCCTTTTCGGATTGGAGGGCAACTGATACTTGCGCACCGAGGCCAGGACGGTAGCCCATGGCGCCGCACCCACGGCCTCTTCCCTTAAGGCCGCAGCCTTCCTGTAATCTTTCGTCTCAACGTATGTGAAAAACAGGAGGCGGTACACATCAGGCAAGAGCCACGAGTCCGGATACTCTTCCGTGAACTGCTGTGCCAACTGTTTCTGACTTTCCAACAGCCTTCCATAGCGCCCTTGATCCTCGAAATCCCACGTGTCTATTATTTCAATGTACATGACCGTCTCGCGGAAGGCGCTGTCCTTGTGCTTCTCAATAATGACCTTGGCCACTTTGTCGAACTCGGCTTGCCTAAGGCTCTCGCCTGGCGGAGCTCCACCTATCCACATTGCCTGATGATAATGGGCGTGGAATATTGCAGACCCTAGGTTGATAGCAAAGGCCTGGTCACCGAGTTCCGCGATGTTATCCTTCGCCTTGGCCAAAGGGACGACCTCAAAAGTCACGCTTTCCGAGACAAACCTCGTTTCCTCCGATTCGGTTATGACGGCGCGCAACCGATAGGAACCAGGCTTTGGAAGGACCAACAGATCTATACGCTCGTAGCGCTGTTGCGCCTCCAGTACCTGAGGCAGCCAATGACGGTCCCTCCACCCATCGAAGTGGAGCGGCACTTTACTGGGCGCCAACTCCCGGTAAACACCCCAATCTTTCTGGAGATCACGGAAATCCCCGTCTTCGCCGTATGCGATTTCCAGGCCAAAGCCCGCGCCCCATGAAATCCCCCAGTGCCGGCTCTTGAAATCATTCGTGGAAGGGTTCGCCACAGTTGTTTGAAGAACAATGGGCTCCCCGCAGACATACTGCTGCTTGTTGGCGCGCAGCCCAACTTCAAGCCCTTTTTCTTCGGGGACCTCTCCTCCTTCGGTCGCGCACAACAAACAGAAAAGACCTAGCCCAATCACCACGCACCCCAAGAGGCGCCTGCGCGTGATGACATCCTTTGTAATGTCCCTATTAATCATCGGCGGCCTCCCTTAGATCGGCAATGTTCTGATACGAAAACCTGTCGGGCATAGCAGGAGTTCTGAAGTTCTTCATGTCAAACCACTGCTTTTCGCAAGTAATACTTTCAGGTTGTTTCCACTCCATAATACCGTCTTTATCCGGATCAAATTCGCCTTCGTAATCGGCGTGGTCAAGACCGAAGCAGTGCCCCACTTCGTGGCATACCACGTGTGCCCGGGTCCTTAATTCATGATCCCTCACCATTTCTAAAAAGATCGTACATTGTTCCGAAGGAATGGCTCCGGAATTTCCGTGGACCCCCGTGACGTGGCCTGGGGGAAATCCCTCGCTCTCCGGGTCGTCGTCGCCCCAGTAAAACGTGTGGTCTGCGCAGGGATTGCAGGCCGCGCGTCGCAACTTGGCCGCCGCTGACTCATACGCCCATCCCACACACACCGTCCAGTAGGACGTATCCCCAGGAACGTCAGCCACGGCCAGATTATCGTTAGTCATGCGAACCCACCCAAACTCTGAATGGGCGTTGCCCGTGGTCTGTTCAACGCACAAGATGTATGCATCATCGAAGTACAGATTCATCTCGGCTAGCGCTGCAGCAGCGTTCGGAGGATTGAGGTCAGTTCTCCATTCGGGATCATCGGTGTTGATGCCAAAGGGATCATTTGAGGGATCGGCAGCGTAGGTACTCATCGTGAAAACTTCGCCGGCATCGTCTCGTCCGTTCTGCTCGTCGTTATCAAAGTCGTCATCTGTGTAGTTCGTCAGTACCGTGACGGTGTCCTCGGTGTTAGATAACACCTCCCATGTGTTGTCGCCGACAAAGTCCACCGAGTTGTTCGGATTGTCTTGGTCTGGGTCCAGAACACCCCCCTCCAGCTTGGTGGCGACCCAGTTAGGCTCACCCTGCGCCTGCAAACTATCATTGGTTATTTTCGAGGAGTTCCCCGTTACGGTGCCGAACGGCTCCGAATCCGGTGCTTCCATCGTGTCAAACTCCACATGCACTTTCCGCCATGTGGTCAGCATTTCGGACTCGGCGACGCCGTCGGGCGGTTGGCACGTGTCCGCCTGGGGCTGGGTCATGGCCTGGAGGCGCGCCTGGGCCCCGTCGCCCCAGGCCACGGCGAATCGCCAATTGTCCCCCGGCTGCATTCCTGCGCGGATCGTCATCTTCGCCTTGTACGCCTCGCACGCCGTCGTGCCGTCAAACCGCTTGACCTTCCCGATCTGGACGTGCTCCGCAGCGAAGCACGCGCTCGCGTCCCTGTTGTCCGGACCGCTAGTCCCCGGATCGACTTCCGGCTCCGTATCAATCGGCGGTCCATCCGCCGAAGGATCGTCCACGTCCCACAGGCGGAAGTAAATCTCCGTGCCGGCGGTGGGCGCGCCGCCTTCCGCAAACTCCAGCACCGCAAACGCCAGCCGCCGCTTGGCCGCGTCCTCGACGCTGTCATCATACTCCTTCTTGCCGGGGAAGATACGCCTGCCGCCGTTGGCCGGCACCGCGGGATGGTCGTCGATCGCTTCGTTGTCGCCCGGCAGGTCGTAGGTCTCCCAGTAGAGTTCCACTTTGCTGATCATCGCCGACCAGGAGGGGAGGGGTCCCTCGCCGCCGGGCGGGGGTTGAAGGTTGCCTTCGCCCTTCAGCGGCCAGTCGCCGGCCGTGTCGGCTTCGACCTCCGCCGCCGAGATCTGGATGGCGTCCGGCCCTTCCTCCTCGACATCCGCCGTGAGGGTGTCCGGGTCCGTCTCAATGTCCACGTACTGCCACGGGTTCGGCGAAGGGAACTCCTTGAACGCCATGTCGCCCGGCGGCGTGAAGGTCTTCGAGACGACCTTGATGTTGTCCCCGACCGTCGTGACGCTTTCCGGGGGCAAACGGATTCCGGAGAGCCGACGAGGCCGTCGCCTACGGCCTGGCGGACCAGATTATCCAATCCCTGCCGAAGAAGCCCGGCTGACGCAGGCCGCGCCTACGGCTTGTTCTCCGGGATTAACTTGTCGAGCAGGAGAAGCGCCTTTTCGGCCAGCGGGGAGCCGGGATCCTCAACGCAGAGCACCCGCCGAGCGTACTCGACCGCCTTGTCCGGCTGGGATCGGGCGGCGGACCACCTGGCCAACTCGTGGTTTGCCCGGGCGTAAAAGGGATCGATCTCGAGGACGCGCTTCATCAAAACGATGCCCTCAGCGCCCCTCGCTTGCCTGATATGGGCCATCCCCAGTTCATACAGGATCGTCGGGCTGTTCGGATAACGGACGCACAACTCCTGCAGATGCCGGAAGCCATCGGCAGACTGACCCGACAGGAACTTGGCCTTGGCGTAGCCAAGCACGGCGTACTCGTCGTCCTGCCCCCCGTCCTTTAGCGCTTTGAACAGTGCGTCGGCCGTTTGAATGTTGTCCGCATGCAGGAGAACGCCAAGCCGCACCTTCTCCAGGCCGGGCTTGCCGCTTTGGCTGATCCGGGCTTCGATCCGGCCGGCTACCACACTCAGTGACTCTGGCTGCTTGCTTTTGCCTTGCATCGTGTAACCCTCGCTGGCGGCCCAGAAGGTCAGTCCGAGCGCCAAAATACCCAGCGCTGCGGGCCATAGCCAAAGCGCGCGTCCGTGTGTAGAAAATCTCATGGTAACGTCTCCTTTCAGGGTTGCATCCCAAGTTATCATACCGCATGTCGGCGGGCGTCGGGAAGTCACTGAGGGGCTTCGGGGCGCTGGTCTGGCCCGTGAAGCGGTCGTATTCGACGAACAAGTGGCCGTTGCTTGAAACCGCGAAGGGGACGTTCAGGCGCTTGCAATGGGCGTAAGACTTGGCCTGTTCCAGGCCGTGGTTGGGGGGCAGGTGCTCGGCCTTGGCCTCGATGAGGGCGACGGCGACGGGTTGGGTGTCCAGGTGGACTCGGATGCGGAGGGTGTAGTCAATCCGGCCCTTGGGGCGTTTGGTCGGCCTGCCGTTGATGATTTCGATGGCGCCAGAGGATTCCTCGCGTTTGATAAGGTCTTCGGTCCAACCACGGGCGTGGATGGCGGGGTCTATGAGTTTGGCACGGGTATCGGATTCGCCAAGCGCCATGCTGCCCCCTGGAATTGGCGAGGGTGATTTTGGCATGGGAGAGGGGGGAAGTCAATGTGATTTCGGATTTGGGATTTCGGATTTCCGATTTGAAAGGCTGACCCGTTCGACTCCCCCGGCGTGCCGGGGTCGCTCAGGGCCTGCGGCAACGGATTCGAGGCGAGATCCCCGTTCGGCGGTGCTCAGGGCAAGCGTTCGATCCCGGCGCGCCGGGACTCAGGGTGACAGCGCGCGGGGGTGTTGGCAGGCAAATCCTGGGGGGGGATAAATGACTGAAGGCCTCCCCTGCCCTGGGCCGATAAGACGGACGGAAAAGCGTGATTTTGGGCTGTTTCTGCGCCCCCAGCAAGGCCCACCGCACTACGGGCACGGCCTCAGCGTGTGCCCGGAGCCGGCCTCGGGGGACAGAAAATCGGCCTTTTTTCGGCGGTGATGTGCACACCCCTACGACCCATGGCATAACGGGTCCCCTACCCTGCCGCAACGGGCGGAGCGGCTAAGCCTTTGTCCGCCAAGAGGTTATGGAATGCCTGTTTTCCCGGTTTGCCGGGTTTCGGCTATGGGGGCGTCGGCGTTTGACCCGACGGTGTTGCTGGTTAGGCTGAAAGCAACAACGGCGTTATCCGCAGATGGACGCAGATGTGCGCAGATGAAAATGGGTTCGGAAAAGGAGCCAGTCCCCTTTTCCGGATAGGCATAGAAACTCAAGGGAGAGTCCATGGCGCTTCGTAAGCGGGCCCTTTTGCCGATCGGTATCCACCTGAATCTCGATTCGGTTCATCTGGTGCAGATGGAGCAGTCGGACGGGACGGTTGCGCTCGTGTCGAGTGCGAGCAAGGCGTTTCCGGCGGACGAGAGGGCCCTGGGGAAGGCGGACGGGACGCGTGCGGATGCGAAGGACATCCCGGAGGAGGTCCGGGAGGCGCACTATCGGCATGCCCGGGAGTTTGTCCGCGAGCAGTGCTCGAAGAACGGGTTCCGCGGGAAGGAAGCGGTGATAAGCATTCCGTCGGAGCACCTGGTGATTCAGCACGTGCGGATGGGTCCGATGCAGCCGGAAGAGTTGGTGGCCGCCCTGCCCTACGAACTTCAGGGCAAGTTGCCGTTCGACCCGAGACAGGCGGTGATCCGGCACATTGTGGCTGGGACGATCTCGGAGGACAACCAGACGAAGCAGGACGTGATTGCGCTAGCGGTCGCCCGCGCGGTGGTGGAGCAGCAAGTGGCGTCGGTGGAGAAACTGGGGCTGGATGTGGTGGGCGTGGGCGTCGAGCCGTGCGCGATGAGTTATCCGTACGTTTTCGCGGCGGGGCGTTCTGCTGCACCGCCCGAGGGTCTTCCTTCGCTCATGCTGGTCCACATCGGCGCGCTGGCGACGCACGCGGCGATTGTGCGCGGCGAGGAGACACGGTTCGTCAAGGGTATCCCTTTCGGCCTGGAAGACGTGGTCGAGGCGCTGGCTCGGGACCAGAAGGCGGCGGCGGCGAACGCGCGGGCCACGATGGCGGCCTGGCGCCAAGGAGAGACGGCGCCCGATGCCGTGGCGGCGTACAACCGGATATGGAGCAAAGTGGTTCACTTTGCGGAAGAGATGGAGTCGTGCATGCGGTACTACGGGTCGCTGGCGCGGGGGGCGAAAGTGGACCGGATCGTTTTCCTGGGCCCTGGCGCGCAGCACGGGGCGCTGGTCCAGGTGTTCGGGGCCCATCTGAGTGTGCCGTGCGAAGTCGGACATCCGATGGGGGTGGTCGGGTTGGAAGGCGCCGGCGGCGAGACGGAACCTGAACTGGCGGTGGCGGCGGGGCTGTCGCTGTTCGGCGCCCAGTAACAGGAACGGGAACGAAACATGCGCGTGATGAACTTTCTGCCGTCCGACTATACGGAACGCCGAGGGCGACGGCGCGCCAACGTGGTGTGCATGGTCCTGGCGGGGGCTGGGCTGCTGGCTCTGGGAACGCTCGTCGCGCTGAGCATGATGGGGGCGATGGGGGTGGCCTCGTTGCGGCGCGTCGTCGAGCAGCAGTACGAGGCTGCCGGCCAGCAGATCGAGCAACTCAAGGCCTTGGAGTCGCGCAAGGAGGGGCTGGTGCGAAAAGTGGAGGTGAGCGCGGACTTGCTGGAACGGGTGCCGCGCAGCCACGTGCTGGCGCGGCTGACGAACGCGCTGCCGGCGGAGACGAGCATTCAGGTTCTCGTGATGAGCACGGTGGAGGTTGAGGTGCCGCTTTCCGAAGTGAAGGCGTCGGGCGGGGGCGCTCGACAGGCGCCGGCCGACAGCGGCAAGGGCTCGTCGAAAAAGAAACGCGTGGAGACGGTCCGACGGCAGGAGGTGCAGTTCCGGCTGAGCGGCCTAGCAAAGACGGACGTTCAGGTGGCGGAGTATATTACGCGGCTGACTTCGGACCCGCTGTTTGAGGAGGTGAACCTCCGATTCAGCGAGGAGTTTCCATACGAGGAGGGCGTGGTGATGCGTCGGTTCGAACTGGCGTTTCGGCTGAGCCTGGAGGCGGCGAAGGTGCTGTCGTCGGCCGATGCCCTGATGCCGCTTGTGCCCGCCTCGACGGCCGACGGGCCGCCGCCGCATCCGGACGGGACGAGGAGCGAATCGTGAAGGGTTCGACGCGTATTCTGCTGACGGTGCTTGCTCTGGCGGTGGCGGCGACGGCGGTGGCGCTGCTGGTGCTGCGGCCGATCTCGCGCCACGTGGCGGAGAACCAGGCGGCAATCAGGGAGCGGCGCAACCAACTGGTGAAACTCCAGCGGGTCGCCTACCGCATCAACGACGTCCAGAAGGAGATTGATCGCCTCCAGGGCGCGCTGGAGTTCTTCGAACACCGTCTTCCGAAGGAACGCGAGATTGACGTTATCCTGCGCGAGGTGTGGGTCACCGCCGAGGCGCGGTCTCTGGCGGCGCGCAGCGTCCGGACGCTGAAGGCGGACCCGACGTCGCGCTACAACGCCCAGCCGATCGCGCTGACGCTGGAGGGACCGTTCGACGGTTTCTACGCGTTCCTGCTGGCCCTCGAGCAGTTGCCGCGCATTACCAAAGTGCGCCAGATGCAGATTCAGAACTCGCCGACCGACGCGGGATGCATCCTGGCCGACCTGACCGTGGACATCTATTTCGAGAAATGAACATGGACGAAGAACGGCCGATGAATCAGTACCGGATGAGCGCCCGGGGCCTGGAGCCCCTGACGCAGGAACACGACCGCGACCTGCACGGCGGAGGGAAGAAACTCGGCCTGGGGGACAAGAAGAAGGTCGCCGCGCTGGCGGCGCTGGTGCTGGTGTGCGCGGGTGTGGTGGCATTCCAGTTCCTCCGAGGCAAAGGCGCGCAGACGGCCGATGCGAGCCTGGCAATCGGGACAGCGGTGCGGCCCGGCGCGACCAGCGCCGGCGAGATCGAGGCGGTCCTGAAACAACTGGAGGCCGAAAGCACAGGCCAGAAGGACCTGTCGGTGACGCGCGTCGAGGAACTGGTCCGCGAGTTCGACGGATACGTTCGTCAGCGCCAGGTGCCGCTGAGCGCCCTGCGCGTCAATCCGTTCGTGGTCTCCCTGCCGAAACCGCCGGAGCCGGCCGTTGCAGCGGCCCCGTCCGGGCCGGACCCTGCGGCCTTGAAGGCGGCCGCGGAAGAGGCCCACCGGGAGCAAATCCGCCGCGTGGGCGCCAGCCTTTCGCTTGGGACGATTCTGGTAAGCAACCACGACCGCCTGGCGGTGGTCAGCGGCACGGTCTGCCGCGTCGGCGACGTCATCGCGGGGTTCCAGGTGGCTCGGATTGAGCCCGGCGAGGTGGTCCTGACCTGTGAAGACGAAACCGTGACCTTGGCGCTTTTCGCGCGAGAAGGCGCCGGCAAATAGAGGGAACCATGGCGGAAGAAAACGAGCATCGGGAGAGCGCGGCAGCGGTCACGGAGCAACCGTCTGAGACCGCTCCGACGGCCACGGAGGCGAAGACGGGCCACGTGCGCATGGGCGACCTCCTGGTGAGCCGCGGCACCGTCACGCGCGCCCAATTGGAAGAGTGCCTGGCGCTGCAGAAATCAAGCCCCGGGGAGCGTTTGGGCCAGATCCTCGTCCGGAAAGACTACGCCAAAGAGGACGAGGTGATGCAGTGCGTGGCGGCGGAATACGGCCTGGACTTCGTCCTGGTCGGGCAACTGGACATTCCGGAGCGGGTGCTTGAGACGCTGCCGTCCGACTTTTGCCGGCGACACAAGGTCCTCGTCGTGGACGTGGACGTGGACGAGGACGTGGTGACGGTGGCGACGGCGGACCCGGCGAACGTCTTTTTGCTGGATGAGATTCGGCGGCGGGTAGGCAAGCGGGTCCGCTTTGCGGTGGCCGCGCCCTCGGCCATCGCCAAGGCCATCGAAGAGAAATTCGTCACGTTCGACGACTTCCAACTGGACGATCTGATCCGCGACATTACAGACGACGCGGTCGAGGTGCTCGACGAGGACGACGCGGAAATAACGGACCTGGCGAAGGTGGCGGGGGAGTCGCCGGTCATCCGCCTGGCGAACTACCTGATCTGCAACGCCGTCAAGGAAGGCGCGAGCGACATCCACGTCGAACCGGGTGAGAAGAAGATGCGGATCCGGTATCGGATTGACGGCATTCTGTTCGAGGTGATGAGCCCTCCGCAGGGCATGCACGCGGCGCTGGTGTCGCGCTTGAAGATCATGTCGAACCTGGACATTTCGGAGCGGCGTCTGCCGCAGGACGGCCGCATCCGCGCCATCGTCCGCAACCGCTACGTGGACTTCCGCATCAGCACGCTCCCCACGACGCAGGGCGAAAAGGCCGTCATCCGCATCCTCGACAACCGGTCCATCCTCATCGGCCTGGAGCGGCTCGGCTTCGATGGGGCCCATCTGAAAGCATTCAAGGAGCAAATCGATCGCCCGCACGGCATCATCCTGGTGACCGGCCCCACGGGGTCGGGCAAGACGACGACGCTGTACTCGGCGCTGCTAACGATGAACGGCGGCGAGATCAACATTTCGACCGTCGAGGACCCCGTCGAGTACTTTCTGGGGTTCGCCAACCAGGTGCAGATCAGCGAGCGAATCGGCTTTACGTTCGCCGGCGCGCTGCGGGCGCTGCTGCGGCAGGACCCGGACGTGATCATGGTGGGCGAGATTCGCGACGAGGAAACCGCCCGCATCAGCGTCCAGGCGGCGCTGACGGGCCACCTGGTCCTTTCGACCCTCCACACGAACGACGCCCCGTCGAGCATCACGCGGCTGATTAACATCGGCATCGAGCCGTACCTCATCAGCGCCTCGCTGAACGCCGTCCTGGCCCAGCGCCTGGTCCGGCGGATCTGCGAGCAGTGCAAAGAGCCCTACCAGCCGAGTGACGATGTCAAACAGGCGCTCGTCCGCAACCGGATTGAGACCCCGCAGTTGTACCGCGGCAAAGGTTGCGACCGCTGCCGCAACACCGGCTACTCCGGCCGATGCGGCATCTACGAGATGCTCGTCCTCGACGATTCCATCCGCGACATGGTGGCCCGAAGCCCCAACGTCACGGAGTTGCGGCGCTACTGTGAGGAGGTCGGGATGGTGTCTCTGCGCGACGATGGCATCCGCAAACTTCAGAGCGGCATCACGACCGTCGAAGAAGTGCTCCGTGTGACCGAAGACATCCAGGTGCCCACAGATTAGGAGACCGGGCCTGTGACGCGAATCCGGGATCTGTTGAAAAAGGCCGTGGCCGTCGGCGCGAGCGACCTGCATATCCTGGTCGGCCATCCGCCGCTCGTCCGCATCAACACGAGCCTCGGTCCCGCGGAGGGCGAGGCGGCGGTCGGCGGCGACGAGGCCGACGCCATCCTCCAGGAACTCCTCACGGACGAGCAGCGTGCGCGTCTGACCCGCAACCGGGACCTCGACTTCTCGGCCTTTCTGGAGGATGGGGCGCGGTTCCGCGTCAACGCGCATTACCAGCGGGGGTCCGCGGCCCTGGCGTTCCGCGCGATTCCGGCCCGCATTCCGCCTCTGGACGAGTTGAACCTGCCTGAGGCCGTCGTCCAGTTCGCCGACCTTCAGCAGGGGTTCGTCCTGGTGACGGGCGAGACGGGCAGCGGCAAGTCCACGACGCTCGCTTCCATGATTGATTACATGAACGACCGCTACCGCCACCATGTCATCACGCTGGAGGATCCGGTGGAGTACGCGCTGGAGTCGCGCCTGTGCATCATCGAGCAGCGCGAGGTGGGCTCCGACGTGCCGAACTTCCGGTCGGGCCTGCGGCACGCGCTGCGGCAGGACCCGGACGTCATTCTCATCGGCGAACTGCGGGACCTGGAGACCATCTCGACGGCGCTGACGGCGGCGGAGACCGGCCACCTGGTCCTTGCGACGCTCCACACGAACGACGCTGCCTCGACGGTGGAGCGGATGATTGACATGTTCCCCGCCGCCCAGCAGAACCAGGTCCGCTCGATGGTCGCCAGCACGCTGAGGGGCGTCCTGTGCCAGCGCCTGTTTCCGCGGGTGGATGAGGCGGGCATGATCCCGGCGACGGAGGTGCTCATTTCCACCCCGGCGGTGCGCAACTGCATCCGCGAGAACCGCATCTTCGAAATCCCGAACGTCATCGAGACGAACCGAGGGATGGGAATGAGCCTCTTCGACGATTCGCTGAAGCGCCTGTACTTCAACGGCAGAATCAGCCGGCAGGACGCGCTGGCTGCCTCGCGCCAGCCGGACCAACTGGAAAGGGCCCTCTCGGCCTAGGTGCGACATGGCAACGTATAGCTACCAACTGAAGCAGACGGACGGCCAGGTGGTGGCCGGCACGATGAAGGCCGACAGCCTGATGCTGGCGACGCAGCAGGTGCGCGAACTGGGCGGCACGATCCTCGACCTGATGCGCATCGGCGAGGATGCCGTCCCGCGCAAGGGGCTTCTGGGCATCCAGTTGGGCCAGCGGGTCGGCTCGAAGGAGATTCTGGCGTTCACGAACCAGTTGGCGGTGATGGCGAAGGCCGGCATCGGCCTGACGACCGCCCTGGAGAGCATCGGCGAACAGACCAAACATCCGAAAATGGCCGCCACCATCCAGACGCTGAAGCGCGACATCGAGGGCGGCCGGCAGTTCTCCGAAACGCTCCAGCGGTTTCCAAAGATCTTCAGCCTCCTCTACGTCAACATGGTCCGCGCGAGCGAACTGTCGGGCACGTTCGGCCACATGCTGGAACGCATCACCGACTATCTGACGCAGCAGATTGAGACGCGCCGCCAGGTCAAGGGCGCCATGATTTACCCCGCGATCATCGTCACCCTGGCCATCACCACCACCATTTTCATGCTCACCTTTGTCCTGCCGCGCTTCACGCCCCTGTTCCAGGGCCGGGAGGAGATTCTCCCCTTGCCGACCAAAATGCTCCTGGCCATGAGCCAGTCCCTGACGTCCTACTGGTACGCGTACCTGTTCGGCCTGCTGGCCGCTGCCGTCGGGTCCGTTTATTTCCTGCGAACGGACCTCGGACGCGAATGGTGGGACGGGGCGAAACTGAAGATCCCCATCCTGAAGAATCTCTGCCACGCCCTGTACCTTTCGCGCGGCCTGAAAACGATGGGCGAACTGGTGAATGCGGGCGTGCCCGTGCTCGACACGATTGCCATCACGGCCGAGGTTTCCGGCAACGTCCACTACGCCCGTGTCTGGCGGCGGGTCCACGCGGCCGTGCGCAAGGGCCAGCGCATCGCCCCGACGCTCGCGCGGAGCCCGCTCATTCCGCCAAGCGTCGCCCAGATGATCGGCGCCGGCGAAGAAACCGGATCGCTCGGCGAAATCCTCAGCAACGTCTCCGAGTACTACGACCGGCAACTGAAAGCCACCATCAAGGCCGTCACCAGCGCCATCGAGCCGCTTATGATTATTCTGATGGGCGGCGTGGTGGCGTTCATCGCCGCCTCCATCTTGCTGCCGATCTTCAAGATGTCGCAATTGGTGAAATAGCATGCAGAACGCACCGGCCAACCCGAAGCGTCGTTCGCCCAGGGCTTTCACCCTGGTCGAGGTCCTCGTCTGCGCGGTCCTCATGGTGCTCGGGTTTGTGGCGCTGGTGGCGGCGTTCGGCCACGAAACCGTGGTCACGCAGCGCGGTGAGGATATCACCCTGGCGACGTTCCTCGCCGACGAGATCCGCGACCGCGCCTTCGGGATGAATTTCGCCGTGGTGCTGGCCCTCGACGGCGTCTCGTATGACCCCGCCATCCTCAGCACGGGGGCCTCGCAAAACCTTGACCATTGGGTCCAGAAGATCGACGTTACGCCCGTCGCGGCCGGCGACCTGAACGCGGAGGTCCCCGCCGACGGCGCCCGGGCCGCTCGCCTCACCGTCGAGATTCTGGCCAAGGGCAACCCCGTCCTGACCCAGACGTACTATATTTTGGACGTGAGCGGCGTTCCCAATGCGGAGTGAGGTTCCATCGGATAGGTGCATCGTGCCGACGCGAAAGAGAATCCGTGGGGCGAACACGAGGGGTTCCGCCCTGCTGATCGCGCTGATTTTTCTGGCGCTGTTCGCTTCGATGGCGGTGGCCATCGCCGCCGCCTCCGACGTCAATCTGACCATCGCGCGGAACCGCATCGAATCGCACCAGGCGAGCGCCTTGGCCGAGACCGGCATCCTGCTCCTCATGCAGAGTCTGGGGGGGGCGACGATTCCCGAAACAGATGCCGCCGAGGACCTGCACGAAGCCGTCGCCTCGCGCCTCGCCGACGCCTGGGAAGACTCGACGATGCTCAACGCCGACGACATCACGGCTGACGCCGACGGCGTATACTTCCCCACCATCGCGCTGACGCTCGCCGACGGGCGCTCGGGGACTCTCGAACTTTCCTTCCAGGCCGACGGAGGCGCGAGCTTACTGCCCACTATCACCGTGGGAAGCACGGGGCGTTTCGGCAATGCCGTCCGCGAAGTGACCTACAAGATGACCACTGCCGACGGGTGGGCGCTGCTGGCCAAGTACGGCCTCGCAAGCCACTCCCGGGTCCAGATGAGCGGCAACGCCCGGATCGAAGGCGCCACCAGCGACAGCGAAGGGAGCATCCTCTCGGCCACCTACTCGTACGACCAGGCGGTAAGCCTGACCGGCAACGTCCGCATCTCGGGCGACGTGGCTGTCTCCAATCCCGACGGCCAAATCAAGAAGACCGGCAACGTGAACATTGGCGGAGAAGAAATCATCGGCGCCTCTGAGCCCCCCTGGCCCGAAGTGGACCCCAGCGTCTTCGAGCCTTACATCGAGAGCACTCTGAGCGGCTCGACCAGCGGCAAAAAAACGTTCACGAACGTTCGCATCCCGGCCGGCACGAACCCCACGTTCTCCGGCAAAACCACGATCAACGGCGTCCTCTACATCGAGGCGCCGAACAACGTCGAATTCGCCGGCAACACGACGGTCACCGGCGTCATCGTCGCCGAAAAGCCCGAGGTCGAGAACCTCTCCGCCAACCAGGTCCGGTTCACGGGCAACATGTCCACCGCCGGGGTCGAGAGCCTGCCGAATCAGCCGCGCTTCGCTGGCCTGCGGGACCTGACGGGGTCGTTCCTCCTGGCGGACGGCTACGCGGCCTCGTTCACCGGCAATTTCAACACCATCAACGGCTGCATGGTCGCCAGCAAGTTCTCGTTGACGGGGAACGCGGGCGGGACGGTCCACGGCGGAGTCATCAACACCAGCGACAGCGATTTCTCGATGACGGGCAACGCCCGGCTTACCATCCAGAAAGACGAGACAAACTCGCGGCCGGCCGGTGTCCGCTCGTCGTACATTCTGGTCTGCGTCTCTGGGTCGTATGAGGAGTGAGCCATGCGTCCCCTAGCACGTTCCCTGCGCGCGTTCACGCTGGCCGAGATGCTCATCTCACTGGCGCTAATGGCGCTGCTGATGACGGCGGCGGCGGTGGGGATCCATGCGGCCCAGCAGGCCCATGCGTACAACAGCGAAAAAGCGGACTTGGTGACGCGCGCCCGCGGCGTGCTGGACCGCATCGCCCGCGACGTCCGACGCGCTCAGTCCGTCGCCGCCCCCAACGACCGCACCATCACGATCACGATGCTCGACAACTCGACGCGAACCTATGCCTGGAGCGGGGCGGCCGGCGGCCCCATCACGCTGACCGTGGTTGACGGGAGCACCACCAGCGCGATCCTGACGGACGGCGTGCAGACCTTTGCCGTAAACGACGAGGACGCGCCGACCTACTCCATCCATCTCGTCCTTGCGGGGGCGAAGGCGACGACGGAGGTTTCCATCACGGCGACGCCTCGCAAGGAGTTCTTCTAAACCCATGTCCACGACCCCTTGAGTTTTCCCTGCGGAAAGCCTGCCTGGTGTGCAGCGTGCAAAGGATCTGTCGCGCCCCGCGCTCCAGTTGTAACCCCTTTCCCGGCAAGGCTTTACGCGCCTTGGCGACGCGCCACGCTCCGCCGTTCTTGCCTGCGGCCTCGGGCGCGTTAGGCTTCTTTTAGAGGAAAGGTGCTTTATGGAGATCCGGCATAGTGGCGGCAGGGCGGGCGCGAGGGGTTCCGCCCTGCTGATCGCGCTGATTTTCCTGGCGCTGTTTGTTTCGATGGCGGTGGCCATCGCCGCCGCCTCCGACGTCAACCTGACCATCGCGCGGAACCGCATTGAATCGCACCAGGCGAGCGCCCTGGCCGAGACCGGCATCCTGCTCCTCATGCAGAGCCTGGGGGGGACGGCGATTCCCGGAACAGACGCCGCCGAGGACCTGCACGAAGCCGTCGCCTCGCACCTTGCTGCGGATTGGGAAAACTCGACGATGATTGTCGCCACCGGGATCACAGCCGACGCCGGCGGCGTGTATTTCCCCACGATCACCCTGGCGCGCGCCGACGGGCGCTCGGGAACCCTCGAACTTGCCTTCCAGGCCGACGGAGGCGCGACGGCCGTGCCCACCATCACGGTGGAAAGCACGGGGCGTTTCGGCGGCGCCGTGCGGCACGTGTCTTGCCGCATGACCACGCTGGACGGCTGGTCGCTCATTTCGCGGTACGCGGTGGCGGCCCGGTCGCCTATTCAAATGTCGGGCGACGCTCGCATCGAGGGCGCCAACGATCCCAAAGAGGGCAGCATTCTGTCGGCCACATATGTGGAAATGGAGGCCATCACACTGAAAGGCGGCGTTTACGTCTCGGGCGACGTGGCGGTCAGCAACCCCGATGCCACAATCTTCAAAACCGGCAAGGTCCAAGTGGACGGCAGCGAAATCTATGGAGCGGCGGAAATTCCCTGGCCGACGACGGACCCCGCCCTCTTTGAGCCCTTTGCGACCAACGTGCTCACGGTGCCGCCGGCGCCGGGCACCGTCCTCTCCAACATCCGGATTCCCGCCAATACGAACCCGACTTTCAACTCGGACGTTGTGATCAACGGCGTTGTCTATATCGAAACCCCCAACAACGTGAAGTTCAACGCAGGAATGTCGCTGACCGGCCTGATCGTCACCGAGAAGGCCGACAGTCCGGTGGGCAACTCGATCACGTTCGCCGGCCAGACGAGCGTCCTGGGCGTCGAGAATCTCCCGGCGGGCGCGGAGTACGACGGCCTCCGCAACCTGACGGGGACCTTCCTCCTGGCCGAAGGCTTCACCGCCAAGTTTACGGGCGGATTCACGACCCTCAGTGGTTCCATGGTGGCCAGCGGTTTCGAGTTCTCCGGCAATGCCGGCGGGACCATTCGCGGCACGGTGGTGAACCTGAGCGATTCCTACTTCAATGTGAAGGGAACGGTCGGCCTGACGTTCGACCACGGCGGCGCGAGCACCAACCCGGCTGGAATCGTTCGCCCGTACGTCCTGGTCTGGGTCCCCGGATCCTACGAAGAATGAGCCTCGCGGCCGCGTCTTTTTTTACCTCTTTTTCCCCGCATGGAGACGAAAAAGTAGCCTGTCCCCTTTTTCTCCCTGCCGAAGAAGCCTAGTTGAACAACTGAGCGCCGTCACTCCTGGGCCTTTTGATATCTGCCCTCCTTTAGACGGTAGATCTGCGGCGCCTCGCTGACCTTCTCAGAGACTCCGTCCCCACCCGGCTGGGTTTGATAAATATCCACGAGCAGTTCATTGATCCCATCACCGTCCGTGTCCTCGAAATGGAACACGGCGTACCTTTCGTGTCCCTCGGCTTTATTCGAGCCTTCTCCGTCACGGGCAATGAATTCCAGCAGCACGTTGAAAGGCGGTTGCCCACTGATTACGTAAAACGTTTCACGCCACTGCCAGCGGTGCATCCCGGCATTCACACGATTGTAGCGGAAGCAAATCTCGGGCTTTGTGTCACCCGTGACGTCTTTAATCTCCAAGGCTGAGAATTCTCCGCGGTCGGCGTCGCACGCGAGTATTTGGCGAAACAGTCTTTCGCAGTGGGCTCCCTCAATTCTGTAAACAGCCAGGAAATCGTTCTTGGGTTGGCCGGATTCGGTATCGAGGAATTGCAGGCCCATGACCAGTTCGGGTTTTCCATCACCATTCAAGTCGTCGAGTGAAGGCCGGTAACACACAACGCGCATCCGCGAGCCCCCTTTGCTAACCCAGAAAACGGAACTGGATGTGTCGGGCGTGGCGGCAATGGGATCCGGGGAAATCTGGGCTTCCGGCATTTCAGCCTGTAAGGCTGCCAAAACGATCTCCTGCAGGGCCTTTGGCGACTTAAGGGTTTCAGCAGGCTGCGCCTGTGGCACCAACATCCACCCCAAGACCAGAAGCGCGAAGCACCGCGACGCAATCTTCCTGAGGGCATTCATTCTCGCCTCTCCTTTTGCCGTGTACCTCAACGGTACGGTTCCTCGAATGACTCTATGGTGAGTCCCAGACGGACCTTGATCTGCACCGCGTACCTGAGAGATTGGAGCGATATTCTCTGGTCTACGCAAATGGACTCCCAGGTGTAGGCGTTCAAAGTTGAGGCTTGGCCCCCGTTGTAATAGGCAAGCGCCTTGGCGAGGAGGTCGTCAGCATCGTCCCCTGGGACTTCCCACTGGTTAAAGGCGTTGAACAAACAAGGGTTGTTCATGAACTGCGCCCCCGCTTTCAAGTTGTCGTCTGGGCGGTACAAGTTAGTTGTCGCGAGATCTCCAGATACACCTCGCGTGCGGCGGCGGGATTGCCCTCGACGCGGCGCAGGCGTTCGGCATCGCGGTAGCGGACGAAGTCCTCGCCGTAAAGGGCGATGTCGGCCAGACGCTCGGCGTCGCGGAGGAGGCCTTCGAGGCGACGGATCAAGGCTTCCTGGTCGTAGGCATACCGCCGGGCGTAGCCCAAGGCGAAGCGGAAGGACTCGACAGCCCTCTGGAACTCCTTACGCGCGAGGAGCGCCCGTCCGCACCCCTCCGCCGCACGCACGAGGGCCACGCCTTGCGTCTCGCCCGCCATCCAATCGAAGAGCATCAATGCGTCGTACGGCTTGCCGAGCGCGAGGTACGCATCGCCCGCGACGAGGTAACAGTCGGCATGGTCGGGGTTATACGTGTCGTGCGGCTCGACGTAGGGGCGGACGACGTCGAGGGCCTTTTGGGGCGCCTTGGAGTCCAGCGCGACGCGGGCGATCAGGGCATCCACGCGCGGCAGGTCGCGCTGGGCGGCGCGGGCGGAATCATCTTCGCCTTCGGCCTGCTTCGCCAGCCCCCGGCGCAGGTCCGAGAGCATCGGCAGGACCTTGCGATGATCACCTGCTTCCACGAGCGCCGCACACTGCTCGACGGCCTCGTGAATCGCGTGCCGACGCGCATCCGTTTCGACCGGCGAAGGGGTTGCGGCGCGCGCTGCCGAGAGCGCCAGCGCGATCACAGCGAACAAGAGCGTTAGCGAAGTGACGAGCGCCCAGCGCAAGCGTAAGCCAGAGTGAGCCCTGCAAGCCATCTCAGCCCCCCTTGTCCTGACGTGGTGCTGCTTCTCCTATTTTTGCTTATGAATCGGAGTATACCCTACCTGCCCCCCCCCTCGTCAAGCACAAAATATCCAGATCGCAATAACGTGGACGGCGATGAAACCTTCGCTGAACCCGCGTCAGAACTGGCGGAGAAACCGCAGGTCGTTCTCAAACAGCAACCGAATGTCGTTGATTCCATACTTCAGCATCGCCGGACGCTCGATGCCGAATCCGAACGCAAACCCCGTCACCTCCTCCGGGTCGTAGCCGACCGCCTCAAGCACGTTCGGGTCCACCATGCCGCAGCCGCCGATTTCCATCCAGCCGGTGCGCTTGCAGGCGGGGCATCCTTTCCCCGCGCACAGGAGGCAGGAGACGTAGAGTTCCGCGCTCGGCTCGGTGAAGGGGAAGTAACTGGGGAGGAACCGCGTCCGCACGTCCGGGCCGAAGAATCCCCGCGCGAACATCGAAAGGACCCCTTTCAGGTCCGCAAAGGTGACGCCCTGCTCCACCCAGAGCCCTTCGAGTTGGTGGAACATGTTGGAGTGGCCGGCATCCACCGTCTCCGGCCGATAGACCCGCCCCGGGGCGATAATCCGCACGGGCGGCTTGCGGTGCTCCATCACCCGAATCTGGACCGTGCTCGTCTGCGTCCGCAGAAGCAGCCCGTCCTCGATATAGTAGTTGTCCAGCGGGTCGCGCGCCGGATGCTCCGGCGGGATGTTCAGCGCAACGAAATTGTGCCACTCGTCCTCGACCTCGGGCCCCTCGGCCACCTCGAACCCCAGGCGACCGAAGATCTCGATCATCTCGCGTGCCGCCCGCGCAATCGGATGAATCCGCCCGATGGCCGGCCGCCGGCCGGGCATCGTGACGTCCACCCCCGTCCCGGCGCGCCGGGCCTGCGGCTCGGCGAGAGCGCCCCCGCGCTCCTCGAGGCGTGCCGTCACCTCGGCCTTCAGCGCGTTGACCGCCTGGCCGAAGGCGGCCCGCTCTTCGGGCGGGACCGACGGGATGGCGCGCAGAAGGGCCGTAATCTGCCCCGCCTTGCGCCCCAGCCACTCGATGCGCAGAGCCTCCAAGGCTTGGGCGTCGGCGGCGCCGGCAATCCGCCCGAGCGCCTCCTGCCGCAAGGCTTCGAGGTCTTCCAGGCGATTCACGCCTTCGCCTCCAAGGCCGCCCGCGCCTCCGCCACCACCGCGTCGAAGGCCTTCGGGTCGTTCAGCGCGATGTGCGCGAGGGCTTTGCGGTCGAGTGTGACGCTGGCCCGTTTCAGGCCGCTCACAAAGTGGCTGTAGGACATGTCCCTCTGTCGGCAGGCGGCGCTGATGCGCGTGATCCAGAGTCTGCGGAAATCGCGTTTCTTTCGGCGGCGGTCGCGGTAAGCGTACTGGTCGCCCTTCAGGACGGACTGTTTGGCGACGCGGTGCAGTTTTCCGCGTGCCCCGTAGAATCCTTTGGCCCGCTTCAGCAGCCGCTTTCCTGCCTGCCGGCGAGCCGATCCTTTGCGTGTGCGTGGCATCGAGTTTCTCCTGGTTCTTAGCGGCCGGCGCTCAGGCGCCCATCAGCCGCGCGTAGGCCCTTACTTGTCCTGCCGGCACCTGACTTCTTCGGCGCAGGCGTCGCCGGCGTTTGCTGGACTTTCCGCTCAGCAGGTGTCCACGGTTAGCGCGGCGGCGCATAATTTTGCCGCGCCGGGTGCGCCTCATTCGCTTCAGAATTCCCTTGTGCGTTTTCATTTTGGCCATGTTCGGCCCCTCCTCTTTCGGTGCGATCGGCTTTGCGTTTTCGGCCGGGCATCCGGCTCGTGCGTCAGTTCGGCCTCGGCCCGGCGGTCAGGGCCCCTTTTTCGGGGTGAGGATCAGGATCATGCGCCGCCCCAGACGCAACGGACCGCGCTCGACCTTGGCGATGTCCGCCAGTTGCTCGACGAACGCCTTCATGTTCTGTTCGGCGTATTCCATGTGGGCGAGTTCCCGGCCGCGGAACAGCATGTTGACCGTCACCTTGTCGCCCTTGTCGAGGAACTCGCGTGCGCGGCGGATCTTGAACTCCCGGTCGTGCGTCTCGGTTTTCGGGCGGATCCGCACCTCCTTCATGCGCACTTCGTGGTGTTTGCCCCCCTGGGTCCGCTTGGACTGGCGGTACTTGAACTTGCCGAAGTCCATAATCCGGCACACGGGCGGCCGGGCCTCCGGCGCCACCTCCACCAGGTCCAGGCCCGCCTCTTCGGCGCGACGCATGGCCTCGTCGCGCTCCAGGATTCCCAATTGCTCGCCATCTCCTCCAATCACACGCAGCGGCGAAACCCGAATCTGCTCGTTGATCCGCTGCTTCGGCTCTTTCAAGCGCGCCTCCTTTTTTCAGGACCCGGTTCGGTGCTGCTCTCTACTCGACGGACGCGCCCGCCGCGTCCGGCGTCTCCTGTCTCGGCCGGAGCCGACGCTCACGCTCTTCCGCCTGCGCGCGACCGACGAACGCCTCGACCGATTCCGGTCCCAGGTCCCCCAGGGCCTTGTCGCGGACGCTGACGGTTCCGGCGCCGGCCTCTTTCTCGCCGACGATGAGCATATAAGGAACCTTGCGGGCGAGGGCCCGGCGGATTTTGGCGCCGACCTTGTCGCTGCCCTCGTCGAGGTCCGCCCGCAGGCCGGCCGCACGCAGTTTCCCCGTCACATCGCGCCCGTACGCCGCTGTGCGCTCGCTCACCGGCAGCACGGTCGCCTGCACCGGCGCCATCCACAGCGGAAAATCCCCGCCGTAATGCTCAATCAGAATCCCCAGGAATCGCTCGATGCTTCCGAGGACGGCCCGGTGGATCATGGCGGGGCGGTGCGGCCGATTGTCGGCCCCGGTGTACGCGAGGTCGAACCGCTCCGGCATCGCCAGGTCCACCTGGATCGTCCCGCACTGCCAGGAGCGGCCCAGGCAGTCGCGGATGTGGTAATCTATCTTCGGGGCGTAGAAAGCCCCTTCCCCCTCGTTGACTTTGTACGCGAGGCCCTTGGCCTCCAGCGCTTGCCGCAGCGCCCCCGTCGCGTGCTCCCACATCGCGTCCGTGCCGATGGAGTGCTCCGGACGCGTCGAAAGTTCCACCCGCACATCCTCGAACCCGAACGTGCGGTAGATGCGGTCCACGAGGTTGATGATGCCGACGACCTCGTCCTTCAACTGATCGGGCAGACAGAAGATGTGGGCGTCGTCCTGGGTGAACTGGCGGACGCGGAGGAGGCCGTGCAGCACGCCGCTCTTCTCGTGCCGGTGCACCAGGCCCAACTCCGCCACGCGCATCGGGAACTCGCGGTACGAGTGCGGCTGGGAACGGTAGATAAGCAGGCCGCCGGGACAGTTCATCGGCTTGACGGCGAAGGGGCGTTCGTCAATCTCCGTAAAGTACATCGCCTCGCGGTAGTTGTCCCAGTGGCCGGAGCGGTGCCAGAGGTCCTCGCTCAGGAGGATGGGCGTGCGGACCTCGACGTAGCCGGCCTCGCGGTGCACCTCGCGCCAGAAGTCCAGGATCGCGTTCATCACCACCATGCCGTTCGCATGCAGGAACGCGAAGCCCGGCCCCTCGTCATGGAAACTGAAGAGGTCCAGGTCCTTGCCGATCCGGCGATGGTCGCGCTTCTTCGCCTCCTCCAGATGCGCCAGGTGCTGCTCCAGATTTTTCTTCGCGAAATACGCGGTCCCATAGATGCGTTGGAGCATCGGCCGGGTCGAATCGCCGCGCCAATAACTGCCGGCCACGCTCAGCAACTTAAAGGCCGGGATCCGGCCGGCGTCGGGGAGGTGAGGCCCGCGGCAAAGGTCCACGAAGTCGCCGGTCCGGTAGAAGGTGACGCGGCCGGTCGCCTCCGGCACGGGCTTGGCGTCGGCGTCCTGGAGTTCCTCGCCCGCCGCCAGATGGCTGGCGGCAATGTCGTCCAGAAGTTCGCACTTACACCACTGGCCGGCCGCCTCCATGCGTCGGCGTGCGTCCTGGATAGTCACCTCTTCACGTTCGAACGTGACACCCTCGGCGATGAGACGGCCCATCTCGGCCTCAATCCGCCCGAGGTCCTCGTCGCTGATTCGCTCCGGGAGGTCGAAATCGTAGTAGAACCCGTCCTCGATGGCCGGGCCGATGCCGAAGCGCACAGCATCCCCCCAGAGGCGGCGCACTGCCGCTGCCATCACGTGGGCTGTCGAGTGGCGCAAAATCGAAAGGGCATCGTCGCTTTTGCCGGTCAGGATCTCGATCTCCTGCTCGCCTTGCGGCGCCAGCACGGTTCCCAGATCCACCAACTTGCCGTCCAGCCTGGCAGCGACTGCGTCACGAGCCAGGCGTGGACCGATTTTGTGGGCTGCATCGGCGACGGTTGACCCTTCGGCCACTTCCAGCGTGCTTCCGTCGGGAAGTTTGACCGTCGGCATCGCGTTTGTTGTGGCCGGCCGTCGTGGCCGACCTCGCTCCTCCACTGGTTGCTGAAGGCGGCTCCGGATTCTGCCGGGGCGCGCCCTGCGTTGGGGGAACGATACCGGCCGCCCGGCCCCCTGTCAAGTGTCTTTGCGGGATTCAAGCCAATGGGGTGTGACCGCGGATTCTTGCACTTGGGGGAAGATGCCATACAGAGATCGTGCGCACGGCGGGACAAGGCCCGCCGTGCCACACAAGTCGCCTGTTAGCCTTTGCCCGATGCCAGAAAATCCGGTCACACCCAGCCAATGCCTGACGAAACGCCTCTGGTCTTTTGGATTAAACGGGTGTAGAATGGCATTTGAACGGCCGATAAGAGCGGCGGGAGAACCCCGGCCGTCGGGGGCGAGGATCCGCTGTGGTCAAGCACGAGCTCAAACGCCGCGCCCATGCGGAGTTCTGCAACTGGGCGGCCACCTACGACGGCCACTGGCTTAACCGTTTCCTCTTCGAGCCGTCGCACAACCTCCTGCTGGCGGAACTGGCGGTCCACGAGCCCGGACGCCTGCTCGACATCGGCTGCGGGACCGCCGAACTGGCCTCGCGTCTGGCGGCCAAGGGGTGGGAGACCGTCGGACTGGACCTCTGCGAGCCGATGCTCCACCAGGCCAAATGCAAACGGAACGGCGGCGCCTACGCCGTCCGCCTTGCCGTCGCCGACAGCGAGCACCTTCCCTTTGCCGACCGTTCCTTCGCCGTCGTCACCTGCGCCAATTCCTTCCACCACTATCCCCACCAGGCGGCGGTCGTCCGCGAGATGTTCCGGGTGCTGGCGCCCGGCGGCCGGCTCCTGGTCGTGGACGGCTGGCCGGACCACTGGGTCGGACGCATCATCTACGACCTCATCATCACCCGCGCGGAAGGCGGCATGGTCCACCATCGCGAGTCGCACGAAATGATCCGTCTCCTGGGCGGCGCGGGTTTTGCGCGCGTCACGCAGAAGCGGGTGTACTCGCCGTTCCCCATCCTGCTGACGCGCGGCAGGGCGCCCGAGCCGCAGCCGGCCGGCCATCAGAAAGGCTGACCCTTATGACCGAGCGTCCCCGAGCCGCCCGTCCGACGGCCCGTCCGACTCTCCATGCCGTGCTGGCAGTCTGGGCGGTGTTGGCCCTGGCGGGTGCGGCCATGCGAGCCGCCGCCCCTGAGGCGAAGGCCCCTTCCTCCGGCCCGAAGGCGGCGAGTCCCAAGCCCGCCGCGGAGATCGAAGCCCTCGCCCGCCGCGAACCCCTCGAAGTCCTGCGCGAGAGCCTCCGATGGTATTCCCAGAGCGTCACCGATTACACCTGCACCTTCTACAAGCAGGAACGCATTAACGACGACCTCCAGAAGGCCGAAACCATGGCCATGAAGTTTCGCGAACAGCCGTTCAGCGTCTATCTGAAATGGACCGGCAGCATCTCGAAGGGCCAGGAAGCCATCTTCGTCAAGGGCAAGTATGGCGACAAAGTCGTCGCCCATCCGAGCGGCCTGCTGGGCGTGCTCTTCCGCAAAATCAGTCTCGACCCCGAAGGCAAGACGGCCATGCGCCACAGCCGGCGCCCGATCTCCTATGCTGGCATGGCGAACATGATCCGCCTCGCCATCGGCCAGTGCGAAATCGCAAAGGCCGCCGGAGACCTCCACATCGAGTACCTCGGAATCCGCCAGGAGGCACGACGCGACACCTACGTCTTCAACCGCATCCTGCCCAACGGCAAAGGATATCCCTGCCATCAACTCTTCATCTTCATTGATCGCGAGTATCTGCTGCCTGTCCGAACGGAAGCATACCTGTGGGACGGCCGGCTCCTGAGCGACTACCGCTACACGGATATTGTCCTGAACCCCGGCTTGACAGACACCGATTTCGACCCCGATAACGCGGCTTACGGCTATCGCGCCTTCTGATCCGCTTGTGAGCCACGGGCGGAAGCACGCGACAACGTGACCAGGCAAAAGCTCGCACACGCATCAACACGATGACCTTCACCGACATCCAAGCCGTGCTGTTCGACCTCGGCGGCACGCTCGCCGATTATGACCTTCCCTCCTGGCCGCGCGCGGTCGCTCGCTGCGCCGAAGGCGTGTACGGCTTTCTGGTGCGCCCGGCTGCGGAACTGCACCCGCCCGCCGCCGCCATCCCTCCCCCCGAGTTGGCCCATGCCGCCCGCGGCGTCGCCAGCCCGGAACACCCCCTGCCCCATCGCGTCGCCCTCGGCCTTCGCCGCATCGTCCGGGCCGTCAGCGGGCGAACCCTTCCCGCCATTGCCGAGGCCTGTGCCCGCCCCATCATGGCCACCGGACGTCTCTATGACGACGCCCTGCCGACGCTCAATGCCCTTCAGGCCCGCGGTTACCGGCTGGGCCTCGTTTCCAACACGCCCTGGGGCACACCCCCTTACCTCTGGGAGAATCAGGTTGAACGTTTCGGCTTGGCGTCCCTGCTGCCGGTCCGGGTCTTCAGTTCGGCCGTCGGCCGGCGCAAACCCGACCCGGAGGTCTTTCGGGACGTGCTCGCCCGGCTGGACGTTCCGCCCCACCGGGCCGTCTTCGTCGGTGACACGCCGGATGAGGACATCGCCGGGGCCCGGTCGGCCGGGATGCGGACGGTCCTCATCGTTCGCGGCCGCGAACCCCCGGCCGGGACGGCGCCCCCGCCGGACGCCAAAATCCACTCGCTGGCCGACCTCCTCCGCCTCCTCCCCTGATTCCAACCATACATTGTGTTATCCAAAACATCCCTAATCCTCTGCTGACACGCGACTTAAAGAATAATTACCCCAGGGGTAATTTCTGGCCAAATCGCCGACCCTGACAAGCCGCCTTGGGACACTTCAGTCCCTCACCCTTGACAGGCCCCCCAGCGGCCTCTAGGCTCTGTCCGGTGAATCGCGCGGTGGCCTTCCTAGGCCACCGCGCATGACACGGAAGGCGGTGGTGGCCTAGGAAGTTTACCCGCCGGGGCGGGGCCGCCACCCGAGAGCATTCTGGATTCATCAGACAGAGCCTGGCATCGCTTCTCGCGCCCGAGGATGGGGGACGAGCCGTACCAACCATGCACTGCAGGGGAGGGTCTTTTGCGATGCCGCATGACGTGACCCTGGTGACCGGCGACGGGGTTGGCCCGGAATTGGCCGCCGCCGCCCGCGCCTGTCTCGACGCCACGGGCGTCGCCATCCGCTGGGACGTCCAGGAGGCGGGGGTGGATTGCCTCGAAAAGTACGGGACTCCCCTGCCGGAAGCGCTGCTGGAGAGCATCCGGCGGACGCACGTCGCCCTGAAGGCCCCCATCACGACGCCCGTCGGGAAGGGCTTCCGCAGCGTGAACGTCCACCTGCGGCAGATGTTCGGCCTGTATGCGTGCCTGCGGCCGTGCAAGTCCTACCGCGGCGTCCGCAGCCGCTACGAGAACATTGACCTGGTGGTCGTCCGCGAGAACACCGAGGACCTCTACGCGGGGGTCGAGTTTCCGAAGGGCGCGGCGGCGACGCGGGAACTCCTGGCTGCCATCAACCGCCTGTCGGACGACAAGCGCATCGCTACGGGCGCCGAGACGACGGGCCTGAGCATCAAGCCCATCAGCGTCGAGGCCACCGAGCGGATCCACCACTTCGCCTTCCGCTACGCCCGCGAGAACCATCGGCGCAAGGTCACCACCGTCCACAAGGCCAACATCATGAAACACACGGACGGCCTGTGGCTGGAGGTCGCGCGCGAGGTCGCCAAGGCATACCCCGACATCGAGTTTGAGGATCGCATCGTGGATAATATGTGCATGCAACTTGTGCAGAAGCCGGAACTGTACGACGTGCTCGTCCTGCCGAACCTTTACGGCGACATTCTAAGCGACCTTTGCGCGGGCCTCGTCGGCGGACTGGGCGTCGCGCCGGGCGCCAACATCGGCGAATCGTGCGCCGTCTTCGAAGCGACACACGGGTCGGCCCCGAAGTACAAGGATCTGAACAAGGTCAACCCGACGGCGATGATTCTCTCGGGCGTGCTGATGCTGCGGCACCTGGGCGAGACCGATGCCGCCGACCGTCTCGAGCGCGCCGCCGCCGCAACCATCGCCGAAGGCAAGAGCGTCACGTATGACTTGAAGCCGCGGCGCGACGATCCGACGGCGGTCGGCACGCGCGAGATGGCCGACGCAATTATCGCTTGCCTGTAATGCGCCGTGTTCTTAACGCAGAGGACGCTGAGAACGCAGAGAACGGCTGTTAAAGTACAAATTGTTGTGGAAAAATCTGTCTCTGCGGTCTCCGCGATCTCTGCGTTGAGATCATGTTGTAGAACTCATCCTGGGGCTCAACAAGGGACCGCTTGTGGCGACCGACCGAGAGCGCCGAGCCTTGCGTCCCCTGCCCGCCCGGCGCCGCGAGCAGGCCTGGATGGGCCTCGTCTCCGGCCGCGAGCGCGGCCTGTCGGCGGCGCTGGCGCGCGCGGGGCTTTCCATCCTTTCGGTTATCTATCGCATCGGTCTGGCGGTGGTGAATCTTCGGCTCCGGCTGCCGGGCGGGGTTCGTCGCATCGCCCGCCCGGTCCTCAGCATCGGGAACCTGACGGTCGGCGGAACGGGCAAGACGCCGATGACGGCCCTGGCGGCGCGACTCGTGACGGAGGCGGGCGGCCGGCCGGTCATCGTCAGCCGCGGATACGCCGCACCGCCCGGCGGGAAAAACGAGGAGGCCCGGGAACTGGAGCGCCTCGCCCCCGGCGTGCCGGTGGTCCACGGCCGGGACCGCTGGCAGGCCATCCACGATTGGATGTGGCGACGGCCCTGTGATGTGGCCATTCTAGACGACGGATTCCAGCACCGTCGGCTCGCGCGCGACCTGGACGTGGTGCTGGTGGACGCGACCCGGCCGTTCGGCTACGGCCACCTTTTGCCCCGCGGCCTCTTGCGCGAGCTGCCGGCCGCCCTGGTCCGGGCCGACTTTGTGGTCATCACCCGGGCCGACCTTGTCGAGCCGGCGGCCTTGGCCGACCTGAAGGAGCGCGTGCGGCGGAGCCTGGCGCGGGGGGCGCAGATTCTGACGGCCGAGCACCGGCCGACGGCGGTCCTGGACGCCGGCGGGAAGATCGGACCGCCCGATGTCCTTCGCGGCGAGACGATTGCGGCGGCGTGCGGCATCGGCAACCCGGAGGCGTTCCGCGCCACGCTCGAACGCCTCGGTGCCCGCATCGCCCTCTGGGAAGTTTTCCCCGACCATTGGGCGTACTCGCGGGAGGACGTGGGGCGGCTGGCGGAAGCGGCCCGGTCGGCCGGCCTCAAATGGCTTGTGACCACGCGCAAGGATTTTGTAAAATGGGAACCCATCCTGCCGGACCAGGGGGACCGCTCGGCGGTCCGCCTGGCTGCGCTGGAGGTCGAAATGGCCGTCGTCGAGGGCGAGGACGTGCTGCGCCGGGCGGTCCAGGCCCTGCTGCCTGGCCAGCCGAAGGATGCCGCAGCCCCCTTGAGTGGGACGGGGCCGATGGGCTCCGCGTGACGATTCGCGCGGCGGCCTTCCCAGGCCGCCGCGTACAAGACAGGAGCACTGGATGACGGTGGCGGCCTAGGAAGGCCGCCACCCGAGAGGTGTTGTGGGAAAGATAGGGCTGTGGAGGCAAAACGCGAATGCGCCGGCCCAAGACGTATGAGCCCATCAATCTGGCGGACCTGAAGGCGTTCCCTATCGCCGAACGCCACCACAAGGTCCACCTGGAAGACCTAGCGGCGCCGGTCGGGGCGGACGCGGGGATGGGCGAGTTTTTCGAGTCGCTGCCGGCGACGCCTGAGACCAAGGCCCTGGGGGAACTAGCGCGGGCCGTCGCCCAGGCTGTCCGCCAGGATGCCCCCGTCGCGGTGGCGTTCGGCGGGCACGTCATCAAGTGCGGCCTGGGGCCGGTGCTGGTGGACCTGATGGAGCGCGGCGTCGTGACGGTCGTGGCGACGCACGGGGCGGGAGCGATCCACGACCTGGAACTGGCGTTCCACGGCGAGACAAGCGAGGACCCCGGCCTTTCGATGTGCGACGGGCGGTTCGGCATGGTGGAAGAGACGCCGACTTATCTGAACGCCGCCGCGCACCTGGGCCGGCACCGCGGACTCGGACAGGCCGTCGGAGACCTCATCAACGAGGCCGGCGACGAGTTTCCTCATGCCACCAAGAGCGTCCTGGCGACGGCGAGCCGGCTCGACTGCCTGGCCACGGTCCACGTGGCGATCGGGACGGACACCTGGCACATGCACCCGGAGGCCGACGGCGCTGCCATCGGCGAGGCCTCGATGCTCGATTTCCGGAAACTCTGCGCCGCGGTGGCCGACATGGCCCAGGGCGTCTGGATCAATGCCGGAAGCGCCGTCATTTTGCCCGAGGTCTTCATGAAGGCCTACACCGTCGCCACGAACCTTGGGGCGAAACTCGGCCACATGGTCACCGGGAACCTGGACCAGATTCAACATTACCGGCCGCGCCAGAACGTGCTCGCCCGGCCGACGGACCGCGGCTTCGGCCTGACCGGACGCCACGAGTTTCTGCTGCCGCTGCTGAGGCACCGGATCCTGCTGGAACTGGAGCGCGGCTGAATCGCCTAACGGGAGGGACGCGTGTATCGCCACCTGATGGACATCGTGGACCGCCTCGGACACCCGCGCATCGCCGTCGTCGGCGACCTGATGCTCGACCGGTACGTCTACGGCGACGCGGAGCGCATCAGCCCGGAGGCCCCGATTCAGATCCTCCGCGTGGCCGGCGAGGAAAGCCGCCTCGGCGGCGCGGGGTCCGTCGTCAACAACCTTCTGGCGCTGGAGGCGCAGGTATCGGTGTTCGGCGTCCTGGGGCGCGACGCGGTCGGGGACCAGGCGCTGGGGTTTCTGAAGGCGACGGGGGCGAAGACGGCCGGCGTGGTGCGCCTGGCCGACCGCCCCACCACCGTCAAGACCCGCTTCGTCGGCCGGGCCCAGCATCGCATCCCGCAGCAGGTCCTTCGCGTGGACCAGGAGGAGGCGAGTCCCATCGCCCGGGAAACCGAAGACCGGCTGCTGGCGCGCCTCGGCAAGAACCTGGCGCGCTTCCAGGCCGTCGTCCTCAGCGACTATAACAAGGGCGTTCTCACGCCGCGCCTCACCCAGGCCGTCATCCGCGCCGCCCGACGCCGAAAGGTCCCCGTCTTCGTTGACCCCATCAAGGGCCGTGACTACGCGAAGTACCGCGGCGCGACGCTCCTGACGCCCAACCGCCTGGAAACCGAAATGGCGTCCGGCGAGACCTTGAGCGGCGAGCCTGCCGTCCGCCGCGCCGCTGGCGCCCTCCTCCGCCGCCTGCGCCTCGAGGCCCTCGTCGTCACGCTCGACAAGGACGGCGCGTACCTGGCCCTGGCGGGCCGAAAGGGCCAGATGGTCCCCACGCGCCCGCGCCGCGTGTATGACAACGCGGGCGCCGGCGATATGGTCATCGCCGCTGTCGCGATCGTGGCCGCCGCGGGCGGGTCGTTGCTCGACGCCGTACGCCTGGGCAACGTGGCGGGGGGCCTGGAGGTCGAGAAGTTCGGCGTCCAGACCGTCTCGCGCGAGGAGATCGTCGCCGACCTCCTGGGCGAGGCCCGGAGCGCCG
>Ga0307378_10000775_pt1 | contig 54096 bp, 48 predicted proteins | sample UN1MG_FD_202238 | JGI IMG/M metagenome (GOLD analysis project Ga0307378, IMG submission 202238) | Soil microbial communities from Risofladan, Vaasa, Finland - UN-1 | ecosystem: Environmental > Terrestrial > Soil > Coastal area > Acid sulfate soil | place: Finland: Risofladan, Vaasa | collected... | reverse complement strand
CCCGAGGACGTCGAGAACCTCCAGAACATGGCGGCCATGTATGAGAAACTCGGGGATTACAAGCGGGCCCTGGAGAAGTACAAGGAGATCCTCGAACTGTACCCGCAGCACGTCGAGAGTCTCTTGAACGTGGGCAGAATGTATGCGCAACGCGGCGCGTACAAACAGGCCGTCGCCGCATACGACCAAGTCACCGAACAAGTATCGCACGACCTCGGGTGGGTCAGAAGGATGGCCGGCCTATATGAGAGTGTGGGTGCTTGGCAAAAGGCCCTCATCCTATACGAGAAGGTTTACAGGGAACTACCCGCTGCTGAGCAAGAAAAGGACGCGGACCTGAAAGCGGCCATCAAGCGCCTCAGGAGAAAACTCACAGGACGATAGCAGGCGGCAACGGGACGGCCGAATAGCGGCAACGGGCCCGTTCCTTGCAAACCGAGGCGGCGGTTGGGTTCAGGGGCCGAGGATTTGGCCCCTGTGTCGTTTGGCACAAGAAGCCGTGACGCCGGCACGGCGAGGACATCGGCCGCCCTTCGGTCGCTCACGAGCGCAATCGTTGCGGCAGCGATTCCAGGGACGGCGGCCGGCCGGGACAGTTCTGCAACACGTCCACCACCTCTTCGAGCGATGTGATGCCCGCCTTGGCCTTGTTGACGCCGTCGGTCCAAAGCGACGGGTATCCGGCGTCGCGGGCGGCGGCACGCAGGGCGTCGGGCTCGGCGCCCGCGCGGGTCAACTCGGGCAGGTCGCCGTCGGCTGGCACGAGTTCGAACAAGCCGATGCGGCCCAGGAAACCGGTGCGGCGGCACGCGGGACATCCCCGTCCTTTCGTCAGCCCCTCCAGGGAACCAAAGGTCTCGGTCAGAGGCCGGCGCAGCAGGGCGGGCGGATCGTAGGCGACCCGGCAGTGCGGGCAAACGGTGCGAACCAGGCGCTGGGCCATCACACCACGTAGAACCGATGCCAACGCACCGGGGGGGACGGCGCCGGCCAGCGCGGCGATCGCGCTGGCGGCATCAAGCGCGCGAACGCGGGCGAACACCAGACAAGCGTCCCTGGCCGCCTCGACGGCAAGGGCAGCGACGCGCTCGTCCAAACAATCGTCCAGCGCGAGGACGTCCGGTTCCTGGAGGAGGAGGCGGGAGACAGCCGAGGCGGCGTCGGATATTCCGCACGTTGCCGGCGAGACCTGGGTGACGCCCGGGAGATGGAACCCGATATACGCCTCGAAGGTGCAGACGTTCAGGCGCACCGGGTCCAAGTCGCGCAACATGCTGTAGAGGGTGGTCGTGGTGCCGGCGGCGCGCGGCCCGGCGACAAGGACGAGTCCGCGCGGCGCGCTCATCAGTTCCCGGCAGCGGGCGAGGAGGTTGAAGTCACAGCCGAGTTGTTCGAGCGGCCGTTCGGCTTCGTCGTCACGGACGAGCCGAACGATGGTGCGCGGCCCGAAGGCAGCGTCCACCGAGGCCAGATGAAGTTGAACAGGCCGGCCCTGGATCATAAGGGGGGTGCTGCGGGACCAGCCGGCTCCCGGGTGGCCTTTAGCCGGGAACCCCATCATGTCGTTGAAAGCCGCCGCCAAGCCGGCCGCCAGGCGCGCCGGGGGGCGCATCACCACGTGAAGCACGCCGTCGATGCGGAACCGGATGCGAAGGACTTTCTGGTCGGGCTCGAGATGAATGGCGCTGGCGCGGGCGGCGACGGCCTCCTGGACGAGGAGGCCGGCAACCTTTTCGGGAGGCCAGTTCCCATAGGCGGATTCGTAGTCCTCGGCGTGTTGAAAATCGGCGGAGATGGGAGAATCGGCGGTCCGTTCCGAGGGCGCGGCGGGGGGTCCGACCTTATCCTCGGCGCAGGTTTGTTCGAGCATTTGATAGATGTTGTCCATCGTTGCCGCGACCGTTTGGACATTGACGCCCGCCACCTGGGCGGTCTCATCCACCAAAAAGGCGTTGGCCGGCTCGGCGACGGCCACCGTCAGGACGTCGCGGACGCGGAACAGCGGCAAGACGCCGTGTTTGCGGCAGAAGGTTTCCGGCACGGTGTTTCGGACCTCCGGGTCGAGCAGTCGAGGGGTCAAGCGAGCGAACGGAACGCCGCTCATTTCCGCCACAGCCGAGAGCACCTGCTCCGGGTCGGTGAAGCCCGAGTCCACGAGGATCTCGCCGAGAAGTTTCTCCTGCTGGCCGTGACGCTGGACTTCGAGCGCCTCGGCAAGTTGTTCCTCCGTGACGATGCCGCGCGCCACCAGCAGGTCGCCGAGTCGTATGCGCTGTTTCGTTGTGGTCGCCATTCGGTGCGTCCTAGTGAAAGTCCCGGACCGCTTTGTGGACCGTGTCAAAGATTTCAAACCTCTTGTCGAAGCGGACCATTTCGAAGATTTTTCGGCCGTTTCCCTTGAGGCCGGCTATTTTGGCGATGCCGCCGACCCCCTCGACCTGTTCCTGAAACCACAGGAGGTCCTCCAGACCCTGGCTGTCGAAGTAGGTGGCTTTGGAAAGGTCGAGGACGAACCAGCGTCCGCCGGCCCGGACCTGCTCGGAGGCGGTTCTGCGAAAGGTCTCCGCGTCGTCTTTCGCGAGGGCCGGTTCGATCGTCAGGACCGTCATGCTGCCGTATGTGTCGGCAATAGTGGTCATCCGGAGCCTTTCTCTTAAACCAACTGGGCGCACGGAGTGGATCGCTCGGCGAACATCCGCATCAGCCGGTCCAAGTCGAAACTCAAGAGGGCGTCCACGACGCGAACGTCGAACTGGGTGCCGACGTTTCGTTCGATTTCCCGTTTGACCTCGTCCAGGGACATCATCGGCCGGTAGGGACGGTTGCTGGTCATCGCGTCGAATGCGTCGGCCAGACCGATGATCCGCGCGAGCAGGGGAATCTGGTCGCCCTTTCTGCCCTCCGGATAGCCCGAGCCGTCGAGGCGTTCGTGATGGTAGAGGACGGCTTCGCGGATGGGTTCGAGCTGCTTGACGGCCTCGAGGATGTGCCCGCCCACCACGGGATGCTCATTCACGATGCGGCGTTCCTCGGGTTCAAGGCGGCCTTCCTTTTGGAGGATGTGCTCGGGCGTGCCGATCTTGCCGATGTCGTGGAGGAGCCCGGCCATGTACACCCGCTCGACCTGTTCGTCCGGCAGGTTCATCCGGCGCGCGATTTCGCGAGACGTCATGGCCACGCGTTCGCTGTGGCCACTCGTGTACGGGTCTTTGGCGTCGATGCTGGAGACGAGGGCCCGCACGAGGTCGAGCATCAACTCCCGCAACTCGCGGTAGAGCCGATGGTTCTCGACGAAGACAGCGGCGGAACCGGCGACCGAGCGGGTAAGTTTGGCGTCGGGGCTGCCGAACTCGCTGCCGGGCCGGTTGAACGCCGCGACCGCGCCGCTGACCCCCTCGCGCAGCGGCAACGGCACCAGAATCAGTCGCTCCAGCGCCACGGACACCTCGGCCAGGGCCGGATCGTCCCGGCAGTGGTTGTTGATGAGGACGGGCCGCTCGGACCCGAGCGTGTCGAGGACATGGTCCATGAGGCGCGGCAGTTGGGATTCGTCGAACGGGAGGCGGCCTGCGACCACCGTCTCCGGTTCCATGTTCCCGGCTGCGGGAAGGTAGGCGGCCGTCGCTTCGGCGCCGATGGTCTCGCGCAGTTCCCGGCAGGCGCATTCGAGCAACTCGGACACCGGCTGGGTGACCCGGAGCATCTCGCCGAGGCCGTGGAGAAGACTGACTTCCTCGAAACTCTGGCAAAGGGCTTCGGAGATGGCCTCGTTTCCCCGGCGGGCGGCTTCGAGGTCGAGGCGCGCCCGCACGGCGCAGCCGAGAGCGGCGAGCCCCGATGTATATCGGGGGTCGGCGACGTCGGCATCGCCAGAGGCAGGCGCTTCGGCCGCCGCCACCAGGACCGTCCGACCGCGCCGGCGGACCGGCCAAGCGGCCCGGAGCCGCTCACCTGCCCGCTCGAAGTGGTCCTCGTCGGATTCAGCGGCCTCGCGGACGAGGTGTGCGAGATCGTCCTGGAACTCGCCGGAACCGCTTACCGGCGTGCCGTCGGGCCGATAGAACACAACCGCCACACCTGTGGCCTCAAGGACCTCGCGGGCGATGTGTTCCAGAGCAGCGCTCTCGGCGGCCGCCCCACGATCGGATCCGGCGGACCAGTGAGTTGCCAGTGCAGTATCCATCGGGTTTCCCCTGGCGCGGCGTTACGGGTCCACCAACTGCCCGAGTTCTTCCTGAACGCAGGCCAGTAGTTCGCGCGGGCTGAAGGGTTTGGTCATGATGCGGCGAATGGGCAGGCCCTCGGTGGCGCCGGGCTCGAGTTCAAAACCCTTGGCGGTCAGGAGAATGGTCGGGATGGAGCCCAGTTCGGCGGTCAGCCGGGCGCAGAGTTCGAGCCCGCTCATGCCGGGCATCTGCAAATCGGTGATGAGGAAATCGGGGCGCTCGGCGATGGCGCGCTCGTAAGCCTCCTGGCCGTCCATCGCCACCAGGACGTCCAGCGAAGCATTTCGCAGTTTCAATGCGACGACGTTAGCGATGGGCGCCTCGTCGTCGACTACAAGCACTTTCGGGGCCATATCCATCCTCCTTATTCATGGCTCCTAGCGGACGGCCGGCAAGTAAAGCCGGAACGCCGTTCCACTGCCCACTTTACTCTCGACGGCGACGCGTCCCCCGTGGACCGTCTCGACGACGTGCTTGACGAGCGCGAGGCCGAGGCCGGTTCCGCGGGCGTCTCCGCCGGAACTCCGTGCCCGGTAGAACTTTTCGAAGACGCGGTCGAGTTCTTCTTCGGGGATGCCGGAGCCGTTGTCGGAAACGTCCACGACGACCGAGCCGTCGTCGAGGTAGGTGGAAATGCGAACCAGGCCGCCTTCCGCCGTGTACTTGACGGCGTTGGAAACGACGTTGAGGACGGCCTGGTAGAGCATATCGTGGTCGGCGTGGACGCGGAAAAAGACCGGGGCCAGATCCGCTTCCAGTTTCACGCCCTTCTGGACCGCCTGAGGGACGATGACGTCTGCAACCTCCCGCAGGACTTCCGTCACCGCCAGGTCGGTCTTGTTGACGGCCACCAGACCGGACTCCATGCGGCTGAGGTTCAGGATTCGTTCGATCAGCCGATTCAGTCGGTCGGCCTCGTTGGCGATGGTCTGGAGAAACTCGCGCGAAGAGGCCGCGTCATGGGCCTCTCCATCCAGGAGCATCTCGACGTAGGCCTTGATGCTCGCCAGCGGGGCTTTCAGTTCGTGCGAGACGTTCGAGACAAACTCGTTCTTCAGTGAAGCGACTTCCTTTTCCTTGGTCACATCGTTCAGCACGGCCACGACACCGCTGATCCGGTCGCCCTTCTTGTTCTGGACGACCGTGTTGAAGGTGACGCGGAAGGTTCGCGCGCGTTCGCCTTCACGGCGGGCCCACTCGACGGTGCGGTGCGGGACGTGCAGGCCGGTTTCGCGTATCTCGGTCAACATGGCCAGGAACTGCTCGTCGTGGATGATCTCATCGGCGGGCCGGCGCGCGTCGGGATCGAAGCGAAACCCGAAGATTCGCTCAGCCGCCCCGTTCGCAAGGATCAGGTCGCCGAACGCATCCGTCACGATAACCCCGTCGCTGATGGCGTGGATGACCGCCTCCACGTGCCGCTTCTCCGCCCCGAGGACCTTCACCTGGATCTGGCGTTCCTTGGCCGTCATGCGCGACTGCTCGATCTCATCCTTAACGAAGGTGAGGTAACGGTTGACGGCGTGGCCGAGGCGGCCGAGGGCGTCGGCCTGGCTCTCGCTAATCACGAGGCCCATCGTGCCGCGCTGGACCATGCTTTCGAGGCGGTCGGCGACGGCGCCGATGCGTTCCTTGGGCAGACGGGCAATCAGGTAGCCGCCCATCACACCCAGGACGGCCAGCGACAGGCCGATGGCGAGGATCATGGTTTTCGTGGCCGCCGATTCGCCCAATTCCCGCATGGGATCCAGCAAGAGGTGCAGCGCGATCCCGACCCCCAGGAACAGGAGAACGACAGCGGCAGCACGGCGAAGTTCAATCACGTTTGAAGACCTCCGTAATGGTTCCCCCTCCCGGCCGACTTACTCTCAACCCCCCCCGCTGGGCTCGGGGCGGGAGCCGGCGGCACCGGCGCGGGCCAGGAGCCGTTCCACCGCCTCGCGGTCGGCACAGTCGGGCGCCTCGAGGGCAAGCCGCAGGTGCGAGACGGCTTCGCCCGGCCGCCCGGCCTCCATCAGCACGTATCCCATCAGGGCGTTCGCCTCGGCGTGTTCGGGCGCCTGTGCCAGGGCCGCTTCCAGGTGCTTGCGCGAGACGTCGAGGTGATCGGCCAGGATATCGCATTTGGCCAGACCGACGCGGGTAGCCGCTGAAGTCGGATCGGCCGCAAGGAGCCGCCTGAACAGCGTCTGGGCCTCGTCCAGGCGACCGAGGGCCAATAGGCAATCGCCCCGCATCTTCAGAATCCCCTCGGTCGCAAACGCCGGCTCCGCCGCGGCCAAGTCTGCCAGGAGTGGCTCCGCCGCCGCATAATCACCCGAGAAAAACAGGGCGGTCGCGAGGTGCTCTTTCACCGATTCCTGTCTCGGGTCGAGCCGCAGGGCAATCCGGTAGGAACCCGCCGCCTCCTCGTATCGGTCCAGAAGGCACAGGATGTCCGCGAGAGCGGCATGGACCTGGGCCTGGCCGGGCATCCGTCCGGCAGCGTCGCTGAGCCGTTCGGCGGCCTGCTCGATGCGGCCCTGGTCGGCGAGGAGTTCCGCTTCGGCCAGGACGTAGGCCGGCCGGTCCGGATTCAGCCTCACCGCCTCGGAAAACGCCTCGAGGGCCCGGTCGGCGTGGTCGAGGGCCTGTTCAATGGTTCCGAGGACATAGCAGGCCTCGGGGGAATCGGGGTCGGTGGCCCGGGCGGTTTCCGCGTAGTGGCGGGCCGTATCCAGTTCGCCGTTCTCGGCCGCGAGGCGTGCCGCCAGGATATACAGCGGCGCGTAGGATGCGCCGGTCTTGATGCCTTCCTCAATGTGCTGGCGTGCGAGACCGAGTTCTCCGCGCTTGTAGCACCCTTCCGCCAGTTTCACGGCCATCCGGACCCGCGACAGGGCCCACCGCTCTTGGGCTTCGGCGCGTTTCCGCTCCATGTGGGTGGTTCCGCATCCGGCCGCCAGAACCCCACACACAATCGCGGCAAAGAGAACTGCGCGTTTAATTCGTTTCATGGTTTTCCTCCGCAATGGCTCCAGCAACGGAAGGTTCCTGATTGTCATGCGTCGTCCCGGTCTGGGGGGCAGGCGTCTGCTTTTCCTCAATGGGAGGCGACTCCGCCTCGGAGATGCCGCGCGCCTCGGATTCCGGTTCGGTCCCGGCGCGCCGGGACTCAGGGCCTGCAGCAGGCGTTTCCGCAGGCGTCTCGCCTTTCAGGCCCCTGGTCCGATCGGGGGGCTTCAGCCGCTCCCGGATAGTGTCCCAGATGGTCCAGGGAGCCGGGCGCATCGGTTTGCCGTGCTTTTCCGAGAGGATTTTGTCCTTCAGGCGCAGGGCCTTGAGGTTGTTCGGCGCGACGTTCAGCGCCAGCCGCGCGTACCACCACGCCCGGTTCAGGTCCTTCGGCGTCCGGGTCTCCTGAAACGTGCGCCACGCCTGGTCGGCCTCGTGGAGGTAACCCACGGTCATCCGCTCGGTGGTGAAACTGTAGAAGCCTTCGCGCATGCCAAGGCATCGCCGCTCGGCATCGTCGCGCAACTGTTCCCCGAGCGCGTTGGCTTCCTCGTAGTTCTCGATGATATGCGGGGTGAGCAGGACGATGATCTCTTTGCGAAGCGTGTCGTTTTCCTTGCTGCGAAACATCCAGCCCAGGCCGGGAACGTTGCCCAGACCGGGAACCTGGTTCCGGCTGATGGTCATGTCCTCCTTAAACAAGCCGCCGATGACGATTGTGTGGCCGTCCTTGACCATGACGTTACAGGTGACTTCCGTCGAGGTCTTGTCGGGCACTTGCTGGTCGCCCACCGTCCGAACCACGCCGCTCGAAACCTCCGGATGGATTTCCATCCGGATGTACCCGTCGTCGCCGATAAAGGGCCGGAATAAAAGGTTGGTGCCCGTATCCATAAACTCAACGGTTTGCGTGGTCGTCGTGGCGCTGGTTTCGGTGGTGACGTAACCGATTTGCACGCCGACCTTCACCTCGGCCCGCTGTTTGTTCACCGCCAGCACTTTCGGGTTGTTCAAGACCGTCGTATCCGTTACCTCTTCCAGGGCATGAATAAAGAAGGAGACGTTGTTCGTGACTACGCCGATGTTGATGCCGGTGCCGGCGGTGGCAAAACCCGCGGTGTAAGCCTGGCCCCAGGGGACGGCGTTGGTCGTGTCGGCGGCGTCGGCCATGACGGTGGCGCCGGCCGTCGTCGGGCTGGCCGGGGTCGTCAGGTCGCGGAAATCCACGCCGGCCAGCGCGTTGAAGTTCACACCCAGGCTCGTATCGTTCTCAAGGGTCACTTCCAGGATCGTGGCCTCGACAAGGACCTGACGGGGTCGGCGGTCCATTTCCTCGAGGATCTTACGCGCCTCCTCGAGGTTCTCCGGAAAATCGTGGATGATGATCGCGTCCTCCAGCGAATAACTATCACCACCCGCCTGAGCGCTGTTGGAGCCGATGCCCGTTTCCGACGCCGTGGTCACCTCGATCTTGTGCTTTCCCGACAGCGCCGGCGTGATTAGTTTTTGCGCGTCCACGGCCGTCAGGTATTTCAGGCGAAACACCCGGGTCTCCATCCGGGCCTCGTCCTTGGCGATGGCATCGAGTTCCTCCGGCGTGTGGACGTAGATAAAGTTGTCCTCGCGGACCCACCGCAGGTTGTTCGCGCGGCAGATTGCGTCGAGCGCCTCCTCCAGGGTTACGCTGTAGAGGTCCGCCGAGATCGTCCCCTTTGCGCCCTTGCTGGCGACGAGGTTGACTTCTCCCAAACGGGAGAGTTGCTCGAGGACGCGGGTCAGGTCCTCATTCCTGACGTGAAGAATGATGCCGGCCTCGGTAACTTTGACGGACGGTTCGGGGGTGTTGGTTGCCGGTTCGGCGGTCTCGGCGCCGCCGGCCTCAGGCTCGGTGGCCTCCTCCTCGGCCGCCGGTTGCTGGGACATGGCGGTCGAGCCAATGGCCAGAAACCCAGCCGCCAGAATCGCAGCCAGTATCCAGTGCCGCCATCGTTTGCGTTCCCCCGCTTCGGTCCGCGGACTCATGAGACGTCCTTTCAGTTCATCCGCAACAGGCAGGTGACGCCGCCTCGTTGCAGTTTGACTTCTCCCTCACGGATTTCGACGATCTCCATGCCGGCGACGGTGTCGCCCTCACGGTAATCGGTTTGGTTAATCACGGCCCATCGCTCACCGCCCGGCGCGACGAGCGTCATCTCGAGGCGAAGGGCCTTCAGGTCCGCCAGCAGGGCCTTCGGTTCAGGGGCGGCGTCCGACTGGCGCGCCGTCACCGAAGCCGGCGCACGCGCCGGTTCGCCCGCCTCGCGCGGTTCCAGCGGCCCGGCGGAAACTTCCCGCTCCTCCCGGCCGGTGGCAAAGGGGTTGCAACGCAGCGGCCGCACAGCCACTTCCTTCCATTCGCTGCACAATTGCTCCACCTCCCGCGCCACCGAACGCACCTTCTCGGGATTCACGGTGACGGCCGGCAGCGCGACGATACCCGGATCGCCGGGCCGGACGACCCAGGGCTGAACAACCGCCAGCGCCCACGCTCCGAGGCCGGCCAGGAGAAGCAAGGTCGTCATGAAGGTTTTGAGCCACTGCCGTTTTCTCGTGGCCCACCACCCCCTCGTCCCTGCCCGACCGGCAGGCGGGCTTCCTGCGAACCAGGCCAGAAGTCCCGCGGTGCCGTGAGGCGTCCCCCCGAAAGGGATCCCGGCCTCCTTGTCCGCCGACCCTGTGTGTCTTCGCTCGTTACTCATCCGGCCACCACCTTATCCCTTTCAGGGGGATGCCCTTCGGCACGGCCCCTCCCGCCTGCCGGTTCGTCAACCTCCACCGACGGGAGGTAATAAACCATGATGGTCGCCTCGGCCACGACGCCTTCCTTCCCTGCTGCGCGCGCCAGACGCAGCTGGCGGAACCGGCTCGCGCGCCTCAGCCCTTCGATGCCGGCCAGACACCGATACACGGCCTCGAACGGCCCGACGAGACGCAGCCGAATCGGAACGGCCGGCACCCGGTCCTGGGACTCCGCATCGGCGCGCTGAACCTCGTGCGAGACGAGGGGCTCGGCTGCGACACATTCAGCCACCTGTTCGAGAAACTCCGCGAGGCGCGGCTCCGGTGGGAGCCGGTCCTCCAGGAACCCACGCGCTTTACGCAGGCCCGCGATCCGCGCCCCCACGTAAATCCCTTTGCGGCTGGTCTGCACCTTCTGCTTCACGAGCGTCCGTTCCCGCGCCACCGCCGTGCCCAGGGCGGACAATCGCCGCTGCTGCGGCCAGAGGACCAGCAGCAGGAAACTACCGATCATCACGGCCGCGACCAGCAGGATCAGCAACTGGTGCCGATCAACGGCCAGCCGTCTGCGCGTCACCGGGCGGTATGTCACCTTTGGCTCCCTCTGTTTCCACGGCGGGCTTTGGATTAACCTCGATCACAAACAAGCGTTGCGGACCGTTTTTGCCCTCCTCCGGCCTGGACTCCACGAGGACGGCGCCTTCGAAGTGCGGCGACGCTTCCAAGGCGCCGAGCGTCCGCGTGACAAGCACCTCGGTCAAGGCTCGTCCGGCGACGCGCAGCCTTGCCCCATCGCCGTCCGTCCTACCCAAACCGGCCAGGTGGACTTCTTCGAGAACGACGCTGTCCGGCACGAGGTCGGCCAGAGCGGCCACGAGGCCCATGGTGGACACCTTCGGCCGCAGGTGCTCGAGCGCTTCGAGGCGGCGACGGTAGGACTGCTCCTCGGCCTGGAGCATCTCGACCTTCTCTACATCGACGCCGACGGCAAATCCCGTTCCGCGCAGCGCCTGAAGTTCCGCCTTCGCATCGTGCACCCATGCCCCCATCTTGAAACTCCAGAGCACCATCGCCAGACCCAGCGCCAGCAGAAGCCACGACCGGATGAAGCGGACCCGGCGGTGGAACCGCGCCCGAATGTAATCTTCCGGCAAGAACTCAAGTTCGCGCACGGCTCGCTCCTCGCTTGGGTCAGGCGGCGCAGCCCCGCTGGAGGCTGTCCTCCAGATGGAGCCCTTTCAGGCTGAGTCCGAAGGCCGTGGCCCATTCGCCCCGGCACGCCCGCCGGTCCAGCACCGGACCCAACTGATCGGTCCGCACGGTGCGGAACGGGTCCCCAATTTCCGCCTCAATCTCCAAACGGTCCGCCAGTGCCGCCGGAATCGCCGGGTCGTGCGCCTCGCCACCTGTAAAAACGATTTTCGCCGGCTGGCCGCCGCGAAACGTGACGCCGTAGTAGCGGAGGCATAGCCCGATTTCGTTCGCGAGGTCCTCAAGATGGAGGCGGATGGCGTCGCCGACCGCGCGGCGAATCTGCTCGGACTGCTCGGACTTTTCAACTTCGTCGCGGTTGCGGCGGGCCAGGCGGCGGCGAAGCGCTTGAGCCTCGGTCACGGAAAGTTCCAGGCACTCGGCGACGGCGCGGTTGAAGACAGCGCCGCCGATCGGAATCGCCTTGACGAAGACGATCTCCCGCCCACGCGCCATCACCACCGTTGTCCGAGCACCGATATCCACAAAGGCACTGACGACGTTCTCATCCTCACGCCGCCGCAGGAACCGCTCGAAACCGCGAAACACGGCACAACACTCCGCATCCAGGCTGACCACCTCGAGGCCCGCCTCGCGGGCCAACTGGGTGTGCCTATCCACCTCGGCGCGCGGCACGGCGAACAAGATGACCTCGTCGAGCAACTGGTCCCCCTGGGGGACCTCGCCGGCCCGCAGGTATTGGATGACCGCCGTCGCCGTGTCGAAGGGGAACTTGTTCTGGGCCTCCCAGTTGACGGCCGTGGCCAGTTCCTCATCCGGCATTTTGGGCATCCGAACATTGCGGACCGCCAACTGGTCCCCTGGGAGAACCATGACGCTTTCGCGTCGGCGGAAGCGGCGGTCGCGCAGGACACGCCGGATGCCCTCCACAATTGCCTGGTGCCGCGTGTGCGGGTCCTTCTTCGCCTCCTCCGGGACGACGAACTTGGCCGCCTCCACCGCCCGCAGGTCGCGGTCGCTTCCCGCCAACTGAAGCATCCGCACGGTCGCGGACCCGACGTCGAGCCCGATGGGCAGTACCCTTGCCATGTGCCCTCTTCCCGGTTTCGTCAGCCGCCTGTCCGCGCGACGGACACAGCCCCCGTCAGTGCCTCGACTGAGACCACCGCCTCGCTCGCCCCGGCCGCAATCGTGACCGACCCGCCGCTGGACGGCTCGCCTTCGGCGGAGAACGTCACGTACGAGTCGCCGCCGAAATCCACGTCCGTCACGACAACCTTTCCCATCCCCCCCAGGTCGGCCAGAACCACTTCGAGGTCCTCACCGCTCTTGACCGGGTGTGTAACCGCGTCCACGCTGTTGTACGGCTCGCCCAAATAGTTCGCGACCACCTTGTAAGCGGCCCGGTCCAACCGAAAAACCAGGGCGTGGGGCCGCTGGGTCGTCAGCGCCATGCTGCGCGCCAGTTCCAGGTCGCCCGCCACCACCCGGGCCGCACTCGTCACTTGCGTATCAGCGCTGGAGCCGATGTTCGGAAGCACAACGGCTGCGATGATCGCCAGCACCACCAGGACAATCATCAACTCGACCAGCGTAAAACCCGCGCGTGCGATGCGCTCAGGCCTTCCTGCTGTCACGGGGCTGCCCCCTTCTTTTGCTCGGCGCCCTCCTCCGCTTCCGACGTTTGGACGTGGAAGCGGCCCTCCGTCAATCCCGCCTCGATGGATGCCAGGCGCTGGTTCATCGCCCTGAGTTCCTTGATGATCATCTCCCTCTGGAGTCCCGCATCGGGAATGCCCCGGGCGCCGACGTTGGGCGTTTCGGCCCGCGCCTGCGCTTTCGGTTCAATCGCAAGCGGTCGAATCCACAAGGCGGCGGCAATGAGAGCCAGCACAAGCGCGATAAGAACCAGGCCCTGGGCTATGTTTTGAATGTGCCGGACTAGCATTATCCATTCTCCCCATTCTGCCCATCTTTACAGCCATAGGGCGAAAAAAGGCGCATGGCGCCTCCCCCCCGGCCATACATGGCATTTATCGGCAGAAAGCCGTTTCTCGCTTAAGGTATTCGGGCTGGCCCGAGGGGGGGGACTTTTGTGGGCCTGGGCGGCCAAGGTGCCGTTCCGGCCCGCCCGACCTTTTCCGAGGGACAACGGGAACGGGCCGTCCTTCCGACGGCCCAGGCCCGTTCGACCGCCCGCAGCCTCGGGGCATAAAATAACCCGAGGGCGGCCGGCGCACCACACGCCTCCGCCCCCGGGTCCAGTGCCTCTTCGCCCCTACACGAAGAGGCCGGCGGTTACCGCTGCGCACCCACAGCGTTACAGTTCATTCAACTTCGTCAAGCCGTCCGTGGTGGTGTGGCTGTCCGTGAGGTTGGCGCGAAACTCGCCCGTAACGGTGTTGAGCCACCAGCCGGCATCGGCGGCGGGCGCCGAAAAGGCCGTGGTCCCGGTCTGCTGGATCACCACCGTGTTGTCCCCGGAAACCGGGTTGCTCGGAACCGACATAAGATACGGCCCGTACGGATAATCCGAGGAGGGCGTCGCGTTCGTGTCGCCGTCCGCATCGGTGTACTGCGTCATCTGCGACACGAAGGTATCTCCGGTGTCACCCGTGTCGGCGGCCGGATAGGCCTCCTTGTGCTGCGTCTTGTACAGGAGCAACTGGCTTCGGATCGTCTGGAGGTTGGTCATGAGGTTTGAGACCCGGGCCTCGCTGGACGCCTCGGTGAACTGCGGGATCACGATGGCAGCCAAGATGCCCAAGATGATTACGACGATCAGGATTTCAACCAGTGTAAAACCTCTTTTCATCGTGCGTTTCATCATCGAATCCTCCTTTTTCGCCTTTCGATTGCCCATCCAGGGCCTATTCGCAACGGTTAGAAAGTTTTTCCGGCCCTTCGTGACACCACCCGCCTGCCCATACGGGCACGGCGATAGTCCCTAAAGACTCTCCCGTGCGTCGCCCCGATCGGTCGTCACCTCCTTTATGGGCGCCACGAGCCGGGCGGCGGCACGACGGGCCGGCTGTCGCTTGCCGCCTGCCAATTCCGTCATTTTCCAACCAAACGCCATGGCAAACTGTTCCTTCGGCGTAAGCACGCCAAACTCCTTATCGGCCGGAACACGGCTCGGCTTCAGTGTTTTTACCCATCTCCCGCATAGTGCCCATCTTTCCCCGTTGGGCCAAAATAACGCGGCCGGCACCTCGGCCGCCTTCGCCACGCCAACATTGTAAATCTACGTGAAAGGGGTTCTCCGTCAAAACCGGCGCGAGGACCGCCCCGGGCAGCCAGCCCTAGCAAGCACACAAGTCCTTTATTAACAAGCAGTTACGGGGTATTGTGCCGGATTTGAGCCTTTTCAGTCACCGGCGCCCACCTTACGCGCAGGTGCCACTTTCACGTCGATTTTTCGGGCCCTGTCGGTCTCCCTCCGCCGACCACGTGGGCCGTCATGGCAGAAAACCGCCGCAGACCCCCATCCACCAGGCGCAGCACCAGAGCGTAGTCGGCGTCGAGAGCCACCACCTCCCCGCAGTAGGTCGCGTCCCCCTCAAGGAGGGTTAGCCGCCGGCCGAGCGTGCAGCAGCGGCGGGCGGCCTCGCGTCGGATTTCCTCGGCCCTTTCGCTTCCGCCCTCCCCTGCGCAGGTGCGGTCCAGGCGCTCGAGCAGAGAACGGGCGAGGAGCGTCCGGTCCACCTCCGCGCCGCACATCGCCAAACTGGCCACGCTTTCTCGAATGTCGGGAGGAAACGCCTCGGGTCTCTGCCGGCAATTCAGGCCGATGCCCAGCACGACGGGGCTCGCCCCCCGCGCGCCGGGTCGGGCCTCCACGAGAATGCCCCCCACCTTGCGGTCCTCGACGATGATGTCATTCGGCCACTTGATGCCGACCGAAAGGCCGCACTGCTCCTCGATCGCCTCGGCGGCTGCAACGGCGGCCCCGCGGGTGAGGGCCGCGCTGCGCGTCGCCGAAGGCGCCACCCACAGCACGACCGAGCAGAGCAACGAGGTGTGTGGTGGAGCCAGCCAGCGGCTTCCTCGCCGCCCCCTGCCCCCGGATTGGTATTCGGCGAAGACCGTCAGTCCGTCCGCTTCGCCGCGGCCTCGCGCGGCAGCGTCCCAGGCCAGATCATTCGTCGAGGCCGTTGTGCCGACGCAGCGTACGCGGCGGCCGACGCGGCCGGTCCGCAGGTTCCAGGCGATCTCTTCGGCGCGCAGCGCCGCCGGCGGCTCGACCAGCCGCAGGCCCAACATCGGGTGCAACTCGACGACAAATCCGGCCGCCGACAGCGCAGCGGTCACGGCAGCCAACTCCGCCGACGTCATCTCCAGGGAGGCGGCCAACTCGTCGGGCGGAACCGGCCGGCCGCGCCGGCGTCGAAGCGCCAACGATGCTCGCGGATCCACGGATAGATCGCAGCGGCGCACGTTCTTCCTAGCCTCGTTGGATTTCCAAGGATATGTCCAGGATAGGTGCGCTGTGCGTCAGCGCACCTATGCTGATGCGGTCCACACCGGTTTCGGCAAACCGGCGCACGTTGTCGAGGCTAATCCCGCCGGAGGCTTCCAGCGCCGGGCCGCCATCGTCGAAAAGGCGGCCGCGCAGGGCCACGGCGTCGCGACACGTTTGGACAGTCATGTTGTCCAGCAGAACGACGTCGGGCTCCGACGCCAGGACCTCCTCGAGATAGTCGAGCCGCTCGACTTCGACCTGGATGGGGATTTCCGGCGAGATGCGCGACCGAGCCTCGTGGACGAGGCCGGCGATGGTCTCGCCGACGTGGTTCGGCGCCCGCACGGCCAGGTGATTGTCCTTGATGATGACGCCGTCGTGCAGTCCCGTGCGGTGATTGGTTCCGCCGCCGGCGCGGACCGCATACTTCTCCAGATACCGCCATCCCGGCGTGGTTTTTCGCGTGTCCAGGACAACCACGCCGGTGCCGGCCACGGCGTCGATGTACTTTCGCGTCAGCGTGGCGATGCCCGAGAGACCCTGAAGGAAGTTGAGCATGGTGCGTTCGGCGGTCAGCATGGGCCGGAGGGGGCCCGTGATGCGGCCGAGGAGGCGGTCGGTCTGGACGCCCGCTCCGTCCTCGACCTCAGGCTCGAATCCCAGGCGCGCATCGACGCGCCGGAGGATCGGCCCCACGAACAACAGGCCCGCCACGACGCCGCCGGCGCAGGCGATGAGGCGACCCTCGGCCTCGGCCTCGCTGTCGATGAGGACGTCGGTCGTAAGGTCGCCGGGGCCGATGTCTTCGTCGAGAGCCAGGGTCAAGAGCGGCTGGAGGCTCTGGAGGGCCCGGGTCTTGAGGCGGTCCATCGGGATGGTGCTAGGAGGGCGTTTGGGTTTCATGGAGGAGTCCTTTGATTCGGTCCCTGAGTTCGGCGGCCCGTTCGAATTTCAGGTGCTCGGCCGCCCGATGCATTTCGGCTTCCAGTTCGCGCACGAGTTCCGAGCGCGCAAAGTCCTGTTCCGAGAGGCGCACGGCCTGCCGGGCCGGCCGGCGGGCCCGAACCTCGGCTTCGATGCCGGCCCGGACGGCCTTGCGGATCGTCTCGGGCCTGATGTGGTGCTCGCGGTTGTAGGCCATCTGCTTCTCGCGCCGCCTGCGGGTTTCATCCATGGCACGCTGCATGCTGGGCGTCACGACATCGGCGTAAAGGATCACCGCGGCGCCGGCGTGGCGCGCGCAGCGGCCGATCGTCTGAAGCAAACTCGTCTCGGAGCGAAGGAACCCCTCGCGGTCGGCATCCAGAATAGCGACGAGGCTGACTTCGGGCAAGTCGAGACCTTCGCGCAGGAGGTTGATGCCGACGACCACGTCGAACTTGCCGAGGCGCAGGTCGCGCAGGATTTTGCTCCGGTCGAAGACCTTGACCTCGCTGTGCAGATACTCGCACTTGATGCGAGCGCGGCGGAAATACTCGGCGAGGTCCTCGGCGAGGCGTTTCGTCAGCGTCGTGACGAGGGTGCGCTCGCCGGCCTCGACGCGTTTTCGGATCTCGCCGACCAGATGTTCCACCTGGCCGCGCGCCGGCTCGACGCGGATCTGGGGGTCCACGAGGCCCGTGGGCCGGATGACCTGTTCAACAACCTCGCCTCCGCTCCTTTCGATCTCCCACTCGCCGGGCGTGGCGGAGACGAAGACGACCGGCTTCGCCAGCGCTTCCCACTCGTCGAACCTTAAGGGGCGGTTATCCAGCGCCGACGGCAGGCGGAACCCGTGCTCGACGAGGACGAGTTTGCGGCTGCGGTCGCCGGCGTGCATGGCGCGAATCTGCGGAATCGTCACGTGGCTCTCATCGACGAACATAAGATAATCGTCGGGGAAATAGTCGAGGAGACAATAGGGTCTCTCGCCGGGCCCGCGGCCGGAAAGGTGGCGGCTGTAGTTCTCGATTCCCGAGCAGTAGCCCACCTCGCGGAGCATCTCCAGATCGTACTTGGTGCGTGCTTCGAGGCGCTGGGCCTCCAGCAGTTTTCCCTCGCGCCTCAGTTCCCCGAGCCGCTCCGCGAGTTCCTCCTCAATGGCAACACACGCCCGATCGACGCGATCATCGGGCAGACAATAGTGTTTGGCGGGATAGATAAAGACCCGCTCTTCGGTCCCAAGGATCTCGCCGCTCGTCGGGTTAATCATAGTCAGGCGGTCGAGGTGGTCGCCGAAAAGTTCGATGCGGTAGGCGAACTCCTCGTAGGCCGGCTGGATGTCCACGCAGTCGCCGCGCACGCGGAACCGGCCGCGACCGAAATCGACGTCGTTCCGCTCGTATTGAAGGTCCACGAGGCGGCGCAGCAGGTCGTCGCGCTCAACCCGCTCGCCCCGGCAAACTGAAACGACCATCCCCTCGTAGTCCTCGGGGGCGCCCAGGCCGTAAATGCAGGAGACGCTGGCGACGATGATGACGTCGCGGCGGCTCGCCAGGGCGCTGGTGGCCCGGAGGCGCAGCCGGTCGATATCGTCATTAATAGACGCGTCCTTCTCGATGTAGATGTCGCGGGCGGGGATGTAGGCTTCCGGCTGGTAATAGTCGTAGTACGAGACGAAATACGCGACGGCGTTGTGCGGGAAGAACTCCTTGAACTCGCTGTAGAGTTGGGCGGCGAGGGTCTTGTTGTGGCTGATGACGAGCGTCGGGCGCTGGACGCGCGCGATGACGTTGGCCATCGTGAACGTCTTACCGCTCCCCGTGACGCCCAGCAGGGTCTGGAAGCGGCGGCCGGCCTCGAGCCCGGAGATAAGCGCGTCGATGGCCTTGGGCTGGTCGCCTTTCGGAGCGAAATCCGACGCCAGTTCAAATCGGTCCATAGACTCAGCACCCATTCAGCGAGCGAAAAAATCATACCACGGAAGTGACAAAGGGGCAACGCTGCGGCCTTTATCGGTCGTCGAGCATGCGGATGGGCTCGTCGTCGGCCTTGGGCTCGGCCAGGAACAGGTAGGGGCGGAGTTTGGCAAGGGTTTTTTCCCCGATGCCGTCCACTTCTCGGAGGTCGTCGAGTGAGGCGAACCGCCCGCCGCGCGCCTCGCGCGCCGCCACAATCTTCTTCGCGCTCTTCTCACCGATCCCCGGCACCAGCGCCAGCGTGACCCAGTCGGCGACGTTTACGTTGACGCGATAGGTCGGCCCGTCGGGCGGTGGAACGACCTCGAGGGGCTCGGCGCCGATGCGCCAATGGTCAACGGCCCGCCACGCGACGCCCGACACCACAGCCAGCGCCAAAAGAACCAGAACGGCCTGTTCGCTCCGGGCAACCCACGGCCGCGCGGTCCGCGAATTTACTTCGGAGGAAAGGGGCATGGCCGCCATTATGCCGATCGGGGCGGCCCGGTCAAAGGACAATCGGCGGGCGCGGGTCACGTCTCCGGCTAGAGGATGTCGGCGTCTGCGGCGGCCGAGACACCGTGAGGCCAAATCTCCTGCCTCAGGCTCAAGAGTTTGCGGTAGGCGATTTTCGGATGCAGGTCCTTTCTGAGCAGACCGCCGTGGGGAAAATAGTGGGGCTGATGGTCGGAGAAATCGCGCCACGAAACGGCCGTCACGAAGGGCTTGGAGATAGCAACATGATAGAAATCGTCAAGCCAGCCGCCCTGGACGGCCTCGTCCCATGGCTTCCGCCAGACGCCGCCGGCGCCCGGCTGGTGATTCGCATTCCCGACCGCTGCGCCCTCATCAGGAAAAGAGGCGGACGGGACGCCGACGGCGGTGATGTGAACCGGTTTGCCGAGCATGCCGAATTGATCCAGCAGACCTGAAACGGCCAGCATATCGCGGCAATGGAACCCCTGGCCGGCCGTGCCGAAGAAGATTTGCAGGCCTACCGCGTCGAACGGCACACCCGCGTTGATGCTCATCTCGGCATAATGGAAAGGCCAGATGGAACGCTGGTTGGTGGCATAGTACTCGCCCCACGGGTACAGAAGATCAAGGACCACCTTGGCCGACGGGTCGGTCCGCTTGATGGCATGAGCGGCGATGCGTGTGAGTTCCAGAATGCGGTCGAGCGAAAAGCCCAGGCAATTCTCCACGTTCAGGCCGGTGACGGCATCCCAATAGTCAATGCGGCCGTGATAGCGCTGCACGCACCGCTCGACGTGATCGAAGACGTAGTCGCGAACAGCCTCGAAATCGGTTTCCCAGACCCAAACCCAGTCGGGCAGATGTGCCTCGGAGAAACGGACGGGGGACCCGCCCTTGACGACGATACCCTTCGCTCCGAACCACTGGACCCACCCGTCGTGCCACGCCCAGTTGAATTCCTGCTCGCGCGGCTCGATGCGGCGCCAGACGAAAGGCAGCGTCGCATGGTTGAAGATTTTGGCGAACCGTTCCCGGACTTTGGGGTTTTCGTCGGCAAGTTCCCAGTGGCATCCGAAGTCGACGGCGCCCAACTGGCCTCGTGCGCGGCGCGCCGAAATACCGTTGCGAGCGTCGGCCAGAGCCAGCGTTTCGCCGAGCGCGACGGCCCGCGCGAGCGCCTCTTCCGCCAGGTCCGCCGCCACCACCGGCGCGTCCCGAACCGTCACGGCTCGGGCCAGGAGCAACTTCGCCGCCGCCAACTCCTCCTCGATCCCTTCGATCGGCTCGGTGTAAATGTAGCCCCAGTCTTCCTTCTTGCGCCAGACGTCCGCCACGTGACCCCGCGCCAGTTCCAGCGGCAGGAGGTATGGCTCATCGGCGTCGGGCAGAAGGGACGTCCGGAGCATCAGCCGCCCTTCGCCACGCACGGACCACGGCAGGTTCAAGGCGGCCAGCCCTTGGGCCCGCCGCTCGCAGAAAAGCAGACCGTTCTGCGGCACATAGCGAAACCGCCCGCGGACCGGCTGGCCCTCCAAACTCGTCAGATACATCACATCCAGGTCGAGTTCAGGAGGCGGTTTCCCATCAACCAGTACACGAAACGTCAGCACGCGTCTCGCCCTCTAAACAAAGGGCCGCACGGCGGCCCACCCTTCTCCTGAGATACGCGCGGCAATTATAGGGGACTCACCCAGCATCGCTCAAATGAAAAACATACCGCCTCCCCGGCACCGGTCCGGAGTGACCTGCCCCGTCCCGACACAGCCTGCTGCGGCAAATATCAGGGTTGGGACAATCATCAGCGCCGTCGTTCTTGTCGGCATTCGCTGGTATCTTTCCACACAAACCCCTTGCAGTGCTTGCGTGGATTATTATAGGCCGAAACCCTGCGCAAATGCAACCCTGGCCGGTCAACCCCTGCCGTCCAGCCGTCTGTTTCCATCGGCGGCACCGTTTCGCAAGGTTTGCCTCGTTTTTCGTTTGCCTCTTGCCCGAGGGCCCCGGGGCATGGCCGGTGGGACGAGGGTGACTTGGCGGGTTAGGACGCTTGGATTTCCATCGCGATGAGGGCGGCGCCGAGGGCGACGGCAAGTTCCGGCCGCTCCGGCACAACCAGTTCGCCGGGCAGTTCGGCTGCCAGAACCTTTTGCATGCACGGATTACAGGCGACGCCGCCGACGAACAGGGTCTTGGCCCCGAGTTCAATCCGCGAGGCCATGGCGGCCACGCGCTGCGCCGTGGCCACGTGGAGTCCGAGGGCGATCCGCCGGCGGTCCTCGCCGCGCGCTATGAGCGACACCACCTCCGACTCGGCAAAGACGGTGCACTTGCTGGTCAGGCTCACGGGGCGGTCCGCGCGAAGGGCCTCGGTGCCGAACTCCTCGAGCGAGTAGCTGAGCGCTGCCGCCATCACCTCCAGGAACCGTCCGGTGCCGGCGGCACAGCGTTCGTTCATTTCGAAGCGGCCGAAGCCGCCGCCTTCGGCGAGTTCAATCGCCTTGGAATCCTGGCCGCCGATGTCGATGACGCTGCCGGCATCCGGGCAAAGGTGACGAGCGGCGCGGGCACATGCCCGGATCTCCGTGACCGCCGGGCAGGCGAGATGCGCTTCAGCGAGGTTCCGCCCGTAGCCGGTTGCCACAGTTGGCTCATCGCCGGAGCCCTTTAGGATTTCCCGAAGGTGGGCCAGTGGATCGTGGCCGGTGTCGAACATGCGCGAGTCGAGGATTTCGGCCGATGGGCCGGCGCGCACAACCTTTGTCAATCGCGAGCCGAGGTCGATTCCGGTTGATGTTGTTTTCGGCGTGCTCATACCGCCCCAACGAGACCGGCAACGCGCGCCGGCGGCGCGGCTAAACCGAAGTCGTCGAAGAAGACGTCGTCGGGCTCAAGGCCTTTCGCGGCGAGAACGTCCTGGACGGCTTCGATCATAACCGGCGGTCCGCAGAGGAACGCCTGGCGCTTGACGCCCGGTTCCAGATACTTGTCCACCGCCAAGTGGATGAATCCCGTCTCGCCGTCCCACGGTTCCTCCGGCTCCAATTCTTCCGAGAGGGCGTAAACAACGCGGAAGTTGGGGTGCTCTTTCGCCAGTTCGCGGAACTCGTCCAGGTAGTAGATGTCCCGCGTGGTGCGGCAGCCGAAGAAAAGCCGGCAGGAGCGTCCGGGCCACCGGTGGCAAAGGCTGTAAATAATGTTCTTGACGGGCGCCATGCCGCAGCCGCCGGCCACGCACACGATTTCCGTCTCGGGGTCTTCGTTCAGTCGAAACTCGCCGAATGGGCCGGTGAAGGTGACTGGATCGCCTTCCTTCAGATTGTGAAGGTAGGTGGAAGCGATGCCGCCCGGCACCAGGCGCACGACCAGTTCGACGGCGTTCGGCTCATAGACCGGCGAACTGATGGAATAGGCCCGCCAGACGGGCCCCTGAGGCGACGGCGCCTGAATCTGGATGTATTGGCCGGGCCGGTGTTCGATGGCGGGCGGCTCCAGGAGCCGCAGGCGAATCTCTTTCGTATCGTAGGTCAGGTCGCGAGTATGTTCGACCTCCGCCGAGTAGAGTTGAACGTTCAGGATCTCCTCGGGGATGCGGATCTCAAGGTCGCCGCGAACCTTAATCCGGCAGGCGAGACGGACACCGGCCCGAATTTCTTTGCGGTCGAGCAGCGGCCGTTCGGTCGGCAGGACCGGCCCACCCCCCGAAGAAACCGTGACCTTGCAGTAGCCGCACGTGCCCTGGCCGCCGCAGGCCGACGGGACGTAAATCTCCCGGCCATTGAGGGCTTCAAGGAGCGTCTGGCCGCCCTCGATCTCCAGGACCCGCTCTCCTGTGTTGATGCTTACCTGGCAGACGCCGTAGTCGAGGAGGAACCGCTCGGCCACGACCAGGAAAGCCGCCAGCGCCACCAGCAGCCCGCCGAAAACCAGAATCGATGCCAGGTAGATCATATCCGCCCGCTACTGAATCGAGACCATGCCGGCGAAGCCCATGTAGGCCATGGCCATGACGCCTGTGACAATCATCGTAATCGCGACGCCGCGGAACGGGGCCGGCAGGTTTGCATACCCCATTTTCTGCCGCAGCCCCGTCAAAAGGACGATGACCAGCGTCCACCCGACGCCGCCGCCAAAACCGAACGCGACCGCCTGGAAGAGCGTAAACTGGAACGTGACCATGAATAGAGCAACGCCGAGAATCGCGCAGTTGACCGTGATGAGCGGCAGGAAGATGCCGAGCGCATGATACAGCCGCGGGCTGAACCGCTCGATAATCATCTCAACCAGTTGCACGAACGCCGCAATCACCGCGATAAAGATAATGTATTGAAGATGCGTCAGGTCCATGGCGCACAGCGGCGCCTCCGGCACCAGGATGCCGTAATAGATCCCATAGTTCAAGATGGTCGTCGAGGTCAGGACAAAGGTGACCGCCGCCCCCAGGCCGATGGCCGTCTCGAACCGCCGCGAGCAGGCCAGGAACGAACACATCCCGAGGAAATAAGTCAGCAGGATATTGTTCGTGAAGACGGCCGCCACGAAGATTACCAGCGCGCTCGTGTCGTTCATGGGTGCGCCTCCTGCTCCCTTTGCAGGCCGAGCGCGTAAAAGAGCGCAACCAGGAATCCCAGCGCGATGAACGCCCCCGGCGCCAGAATCATGACATGGTTCGGCACGTAGCCGGGGATTTCGAGGAGCGTCCGCTCGCCGAAGACGATTCTCCCCGTTCCGCCCAACTCGCGGACCAGGCCGACGAGCGCCAGGATGATGGTGTATCCCAACCCGTTTGCCGCCCCGTCAACGACGGAAACCGCCGGCCGATTGTGCAGGGCGAACGCTTCGGCGCGGCCCATAACGATACAGTTCGTGATAATCAGGCCCACGTAGGGGCCGAGACGCCCGGACATGTCCGGATAGTAGGCCTTCAGGAACTGGTCCACGAGGATGACGAACGTCGCGATGACGGCCACTTCGGCGATCATGCGAATGCGTCGCGGCGTGGCGGTTCTCAGAAGCGACAGCAGTAGATTCGACAGGACGATGACGAAGATGACCGCCAGCCCCATCACCAGGGCGTTCTCCAGGCGCGTTGTCACGGCCAGGGCCGAGCAGATGCCCAGAATCTGGACGGCGATGGGGTTGTTGTTCCAGACGCCCGCCCGGAAGACGAGGATTCCCTGACTGCCGCAGCCGCCCGGGGGACAGAAGCCGCCCGTGTTCGCGCCGCTAGCGCTCATCTTCTGCCTCTGCCTCCAGGACCTTCCGGATCGTATGATTCAGCATCCGCTCGACGCGGTTGCTCGTCATCGTCGCGCCGCTGATGGCGTCAACCTTGATGCCTGGTTCCCCGGCCGGCGAGACGATGCGTCTTTTCTCGAACCGCTTGCGGAACGCTTTCGTTGAGATTTCGCCGCCCAGGCCCGGCGTTTCCTCCTGCTCGTAAAAGGTGACGCGCCGGACGGTTCGCATGTCCGGCTCGAGGGCCAGGAACCCCTTAATCGGTCCCCAAAGGCCCGGCCCCTCGAAATGGACCGCCACGGCCTGAACGTTTCCGCCCGGGCCGGCGCATTCGTAAAGAAGTAAATCGCCGCGCCATCGCTCGCGCACGTTTTTTTCATAGGCCGCCAGGAGTTCCTCACTGGACGCTTGCGGCTTTCGCTCAATGCCGAGCACGTCGAGGATGTGTCGCACGCGTTCGGCCTGCCGGTTGGCCTTTTGCCGCTCGGCCGTCAGTTCCCTTGCGGCCGTCAGGAGGCCCGCGCACACCAGGCCGAGCAGCGCGGCATAGAGCAGAGTGTAGAGGCTGCGTTTCATTTCCCGAGTTTCCGAACTCGCCACCGGGCAACGGCCTCGTCGATGGTCGGCGCGGCAATGTTGGCGAGGAGGATGGCGAACATTACGCCTTCCACGTAGCCGGTCAGGCTGCGTATGAGAAGCGTCAGCCCGCCAATCAGAACGCCATAGACCCACTTGCCCCCATTCGTAATCGGGCTGGTCACGGGATCGGTGGCCATGAAGAACGCGCCGAAGAGCAGACCGCCGGCGAGCATGTGCCAGCCGACCGGCCCGAAATGCTCCGGCACGAGGCTCCTGAGAAGAAGGCCGAGCAGCGCGAACGAGCCGAGCGTCGCCGCCACCGTCCGCCAGTTCGCCACACGCACCAGGATGAGAAACAGGCCCCCCGCGAGAATGACGGCCGCGGAGGTTTCGCCCACACAGCCGGTCACGTTTCCCCAGAAGAGGTTCGCGAGCGGGGCGAACTCGCCCTGCTTCGCCAGGACCAGAGGCGTGGCGGAAGAGACGACGTCCGCGCCGACGTATTCCGTCGCCCGCCCGATCCACCCGCCGCCCGGTTCGATCCAGGCGCTCGTCATTGCTTTCGAATACCCAATCGCCAGAAAGCACCGGCCGACGAGGGCGGGATTGAACGGGTTGCGCCCCGTCCCGCCGAAAACCTCCTTGCCCACGATGACGCCGAACGCCACCCCCACCGCGACCATCCAGAGAGGTAGGGCGGGCGGCAAAATCAGCGGGAAAATCAGACCCGTCACGAGGAATCCCTCGTTGATTTCCTCTTTCCGCACGATCGCAAAAAGGACTTCGACCGCGCCGCCGACGATGTAGGAAACCAGAATCATCGCCACGACGCGCAGGCCGAAGAAGTAGATTCCGGCCAGTGCGGCCGGGGCGATGCCGACGATGGCCATCGTCATGTATCGCTTCACGTCGAGCGGATCGCGCACGTGCGGCGCGACGCGGGCCACCGTCTTCGGGCCGAAGAAAAAATTGTTAATCGCGTCGAAAAGCGGCCGCGCGCGGGCAAGGCGCCCCTTGTCGAACGTCGGCCGCAGGCGATCAAACAGGCGCTCGAGAACTCTCACGCGAGCGGCTCCTCGGCATGTTGCCGTTCTTCGGCGAGTTGTTCCTGGGCCTCCAGAAACTCCTCTCGCAGTTCAATCTTCGACGGGCAGACGTAGGAACACAGGCCGCAGCCGACGCAAAGGTCCACGCCGAGCCGTTCGACGTCGTCCAACGCGCCCGAATACAGGTACTTATGAATCAGATGCGGCATGATGCGGGCCGGACACACTTCTTCGCAGAACCCGCACGCGATGCACGCCCGCTTCTCGCCGCGAAGCGCCGTTGTCAGCGGTTCCGGCCCGGCCCGGCGCAGGGCGCTTAGGAAGCAGACACTGTAGGACCTCCTTGTCCATCCCGGCCTGAGGAACGCGAACAGTTCCCTCCGCCTCGGTTCGGCGAGGACCGTCAGGCCTGCGCACTCGGCGTCCAGGCCCTTCTGCGCCTCGCCGATGGTCTCGCCGGTCAGGGCCCCGCCGTTGATGATGCGGGCGGGCTCTTCTGAAAGGGCGCCCGCAAGGATGTCTTCGAGCGGATAGCCGGCGACGGCCGAAAGGTGCGCCGGCTCCCTGGCCGCCGGCCCGCCGAACGAGATGATCCGTTCCGTGCAGGCCCGGCAAGCCGTGAGCGCCCGGTCAACGGCCAGGACGCCTTCGGTCCGGAGCGCCCAGACGGGCCGACTCGGATCGGCTTCCAGGCCCAAGCCGCGCGCCAGCAGCGCGAAATGATCAAACGGATACCGTAAGGGAATCGTGACGATCCGCAGGTAGGCCAGACCGCGCAGCGATTCGTGCACCTCCCTGGCAAGCGGGCTTTGGACGTCCGGCACGACGAGGTAGATCGGCTGGTATTCAAGAAGCGACTGGAGGTGCTCAAGACCCCTTTCGAATGCATCCAGTCGGCCCGCCAGTTGCGCGTCGCCGCGCGGCCCAAACGGCTCGAGGCGCGCCGTGGAGACGACGACGGCGCGCGGCACGCCGGACGGGTCCGGCAGTCGGCCGGTGTTGGCATCCTCGAAGAACTGCCAGGCTCCGAGCCGCACAAGCCTTCGGCGCTTGACCTCAATACTGTGCCCGTCGGGGGTGCCCACCTGCACGGGGCGCTCCATTTCCCGGCGCGTGTTTTCGAGGGTGATGTGGTTTTCGACGGTCCCGAGGCGGACTGTGCCCGCGCGGGGCGCGAGCAGCGGCACATCGAAGTTTGCCGGGTCCGTCGCAAGGACCTCGCCCGGCGCGACCTCCGCGCCGTCCTCGACTACCGTTTGGGTGAAGGCGAAGCGGCGGCTGGTGAGCGGCAAATAGAGGGCGTCCGGCTCGGGAAGGGCGCGGATTTCGCCCGTGGGTTTCCCCGCCAGAGGCACGTTGTATCCGCCTTTTGTCCTAAGCCTCATCCGGCCCCTTTGTTTTAGGGTTGTGTATCTCTAATCCGCTTCCAAGGCGGTGGTTCCGCAGATTTTGCGCGGAGGGCATGGGAAAATCAAGGCGCGGCCGGCTTATGATGCCTCATCATCCAGAAAGTACCGCATTGGGGCCTTTTTGAATTCGGTCACGGAGAAAAGGACGTCATGGTCCGTCAAGTTGTGTTCCTCGGCCATGCCGGACACCAGGGCGAGGACTTCGTCCTCCGTGCAGCCGTGGACCATGGCGTAGAGGTTGTAGGGAAAGTCGGGAAGCGGCGGGCGCCGGTAGCAGTGCGTGATCTCGGGACGCTCGGCCAGGCGCCGGCCTATGGCGTCGATGCGCTCCGGCGGGACGTTGAAGACCGCCATGCCGTTTGCCCTGAATCCCAATCGCTGATGGTCAACGACCGCGCCGAAGCGGCGAATGACGCCGGAATCGAGCCAGTCGTGAACCTGCCGCAAGACCTCGCCGACGGACCAACCCACCTCTTCCGCGACCCGCGCAAACGGTTCGGGCTCAAACGCAAGGCCGCCTTGGAGAAGGCGAGTGAGGTGCTTTTGCTCATCATCGAGTGCGACGGGCGCGCCGGGGGACGCCGGCGTGGCCGTCGTGGAGGCGTCACGGCTTGGTGGGCCAAAGAGCACGCGAATCTTGTAAACAGCCAGGGCGGGGAGGCTGCGAAACTCGAGGCCCGTTTCCCGGCCGAGGGCCGCCAGCGCCCGCTCGATCCCCTCTTCCGGGCGGGCCGTCAGCGTGAACCAGAGGTTGTAAGGGTGCCGCCGCTCGTAGTTGTGGGTGACGCCCGGAAGTCGGCTCACCTGTTGGGCGATTTCCCTGAGCCGTTCGGCGGGCGCGCTGGCCGCAACCAATGTCGAAGTGTAGCCGAGGCGGCGCGAGTCAAAGATGGGTCCGATGCGCTTGATAAATCCGGAATCCACCAGCCGGTGAACCCGAGCAAGGCACTCCTGCGGCGCGACGCTGAGGCGCGCGGCCAAAACCTCGAATGGGCGCGCGGCAACGGGAAAATCTGTTTGGATGAATGTCAGAATGGTTCCGTCGAGTTTGTCCGGGTTGCTCAGGGGGGTTGGGTTTTGGGGCGGCGAAACGCCGCGCCTCGGTTGGTAGATGCAGAACGGTTCTTCCGAGAGATAGTCGCCGGTCATCGCGTAGGCGCGCGCCCTGCATCCCCCGCAGACGGCGTTATACTCGCAGCGCCCGCAACGGCCGCCGTAGGCCCCCACGTCGCGCACCCGCCGGAAGACGTCGGACGTCTCCCAGATTTTTCGCAGGTCGAAGTTCTCCCGCCGCAGGTCGCCGCATTCAACGTCCAGGAAACCGCAAATCTGGACCTTTCCGCGGTGAGAGACGAAGGCGAAGGATTTGCCTCCCATGCATCCTGCATCGGCGGGCGGCTCGGGATCGCCCGGACGGCGTCGCTCGCGGAGGATGCGCTGGAACTGCGGCGCACACGTCACGCGGATGCCCGTATCCCATCGTCCGCGCTGGTCGGCGAGCCAGGTGAGCGTTTCTTCATACTGGTCGGCGGAGAGTTCTTCGTCGGCAAGTTGGCGGCCGTGCCCCGTCGGCACAAAGAGGAACGGATTATAGACCGAGGCGCCCAGCGAGACCGCCAACTCCAGAATGGCGGGCACCTCGTCCACGTTGTGCCGCGCGACGGTCGTGTTGATTTGAAACGCCAGGCCGGCTCGCTTGGCCGCCTCGATGCCGCCAACGGCTGCCTCAAACGCGCCGGGCACTCCGCGGATGGCATCGTGCGACTCGGCCGAGGCGCCGTCGAGCGAAATTGAAATGTGCCGGATGCCGACGGCGGCCATCCGCTCCGCCGCTCGCCACGTCGAGTCGCCTGTGGAGACCCGCTCGTCCAGCGCCGTGCCGCACGTTGCCAGCGCGACGGGCAGGCCGAGGTCCCTCGCGTGGGCGGCGAGGTCGAAAATGTCGGGCCGAAGCAGCGGCTCCCCGCCGGTCAGGATAATGATGGGCCGCGCGAACGACGCGACATTCTCAAGCAGTCGAAAGCCTTCTTCGGTTGTCAGATCGTCGGAGTCCCGTGTCGGCCGGGAAGCGGCGCGGCAATGTTTGCACGCCATTCGGCACGCGCGGGTGACCTCCCAGGCAATAAGCCGGGGGATGTAGCGGCGGATGTTGCCCTCTTCGCCCGTCACGGAATTGCCTCGGGGTTGGCTGCCACACCGATTTCCTCGTCCGTCAGGAAACAGGCCGGATCGGGCGCCCATAGGTCGCCGGTCACAGTCTCGGCTCGGACGCGGAAGTTTCCGCCGCATGCGTCGAGAAAGCGGCAGCGGGCGCAGCGGCCCTTTAGATGGGCCTGCCGGTTCCGCAGCGCATCGAGCAGAGGATGCGACCCGTCGGCCCAGATTTCCGAGAACGGCCGCTCGGTCACGTTCCCCAGCGACACGTGCCGCCAGAATTGGTCCGGGTGGACCGACCCATCCCAGCCGACCGCCGCAATGCGCGAACCGCTTGCGTTCCCGCCGTTCGCGCGGAGCAGGCGGAGCGCTTCCTCGGCCCGCGGGTGGTTTTCCCGGACCAGCCTCAGGTACAGGTATGGGCCGTCGGCGTGGTTGTCCACGGTGAGGACTTCCGGTGTGCGGCCTTCGGCGTAAAGGTCGGCGGTCCGGTCGATGATGCGGTCCACGGCGCGGCGCGTCCCTTCATGGTCCAGGTCCTCATGGATGAGGTGGCTTGCGCGGCCGGCGTAAACGAGATGGTAGAAACAGAGGCGCGGGATGTTTTCATCGCGCACGAGGCTGAAGATGTCGTCAATCTCGGCCGCGTTGTGCCGCATCATCGTAAAGCGCAGGCCGACTTTGATGCCGAGGTGGCGGCAGTGGCGGAGACCCGCCAGGGCGCGGTCGAAGGCGCCGTTGCACGCGCGGAACCGGTCGTTGGTTTCGCGCATTCCATCAAGCGAGATGCCGACGTACCGGGCGCCGGCGTCGCGCAGGCGCTCCGCGGCCCGCTCGTCGATGAGCGTCCCGTTGGTCGAAACGACGGGCCGGATGCCGAGCGCCGAGGCGCGTTCAATTAGAGTGAAGAGGTCCGGCCTGAGGAGCGGCTCCCCGCCGGAGAAGAGCACTGCCGGCGCGCCGAACTGTGCAAGGTCCTCGAGCATGGCGAGGCCGGCCTCGGTTGAGACTTCGCCCGTATCGGTCGCATACGAGGTCTCCGTGTCGGAATTGGCCGACGTCGCGTAGCAGTGAACGCACCGCAGGTTGCACGCCCGAGTACAGTTCCAGACCACGACGGGTTTCGGGGCGGCGGGCGCAGCGGACGGTCCTTCGCCGTCTGCGCCGTAGCGTAGCGCGTCCGACGCTTCTTCGGCGCCGCAATAGAGTTTCGATATCCCAATCACGTTTGCGAGGCTCTTTCGTAGGTTGCGATTGTTTCGGCGAGCCCGGCGATGGTGTGCGGTTCGGCCTCGACCGCCGGTTCTAGCCCCAACTCGCGCAGCGTCGCCGCGGTCGTCGGCCCGATGCTGGCCGTTCGCACGCGCGACCGGCGCACCGTTTCGGGGGCGACGGCTTCGAAGAAACTCCGCACCGTCGACGAACTTGTGAATGTCAGCCAATCGATTTCGTCGCGCGCCAGCATCTCGGCCACCTCGCCGGCTGCGGAATTGTCCGCGACGGTGCGGTAAGCGGCCAATGCGGTCACCCGCGCGCCGCGTGCGCGGAGGTCCTCGGCCAATTTTTCCGGGGCGATGTCCGCTCGCGGGCAGAGGATGCGCGCGCCCTTCAGGTTTTCCCGTGCGGCCAAGGCCTCGACAAGGGCTTCGGCCGTAAAGACGCAAGGCTCCAGGTCGGCCTGCACGCCGAATCGGGCCAGCCGCTCGGCCGTCGCCGAACCGATGACGGCGATGCGGTTGGCCGAAAGGGCGCGGGTGTCGAGGCCTGCCTCCGCGAGCGCCCGGAAGAACGCTTCAACGCCGTTCGTGCTCGTTAGGACGATCCAATCGAAGGATCCGACCTCCTCGACGGCTTGCCTGAGCGGCGCCGGGTCCGCGGGTTCGATGCGGATTACGGGCGCTTCGATCACGCGTGCGCCCATCTCTTCCAGGCGGGCGGATAGTTCGGTTGCCTGGTGGTGTGGGCGGGTGACGACGATTCGCCGGCCGAAAAGCGGCCGTTTCTCAAACCAGGCCGCGCGTTCCCTCAAACGCACCACTTCGCCGACGAGAATCACGGCGGGCGGTTTCAAGTCGGCCGACGCGGCCCGCTGGGGCAGCGTGGCGACGGTGGCGGTCAAGACGTCTTGGCGTGGCGTCGTGCCCCAGCGAATAGCGGCCGCCGGTGTGTCCGGCGCCAAACCGTGGTCCGTCAGTTTGCGGCAAATCTTGGCCAGGTTTCCCACGCCCATGTAAAAGACGAGGGTGCCTTTCCAGCGAGCGAGCGCTTCCCAATCGATGGCCGAGCCGCCTTTTTCCTCCGCCTCGTGGCCGGTGACAAAAGCGACCGCACTGGCGAGGCCGCGGTGGGTGACCGGTATCCCCGCGTAAGCCGCGGCGGCGACGGCGGCTGTGACGCCGGGCACAACCTCGAACTCGACTCCCGCGTCGGCCAGCGCGAGCGCCTCCTCCCCTCCCCGTCCGAAGACAAACGGGTCGCCGCCTTTCAATCGCACGACCGTCGCCCCGGCGCGGGCCCGCTCGACCAGCAGAGCGTTAATCTCGTCCTGCGACAGGGTGTGGTCGGCCGCCTGTTTGCCGGCGTAGATGCGCTCGGCGCGCTGCGGCGCCAGGTCCAGGAGGCGCGGCGAGACGAGGTGGTCGTACACGACCACGTCGGCGCGCGAGAGGCAGTCCCTGCCGCGAAGGGTCAAAAGGCCCGGGTCGCCGGGCCCGGCGCCGACCAGATAGACGCGTCCGTTGCTCATGAGCGGTCTCCATCGCTGCCGCTCTGAGGGATGTTCTCCGGCCCGGCGTCCAGGGCATCAAGGTTGAACATCCGTCGGACGGCCTCGACGGTGGCAAGCGTCTCGCTGACTGGTTCCTCCTCGGACACGCGGCGAAGGAAGGTTATGGGGTCGTGCAGGATGCGACCGCAGACCGACTGCATGAATTGCTCGAGTTGCCGGCGGTCGGCGTCGCCGAACTGCCCACCATACTGTTCAATGAGGGCCTGTTGAAGGTCTGCAAAATGCTTCTGAAGCAGGCGGATCGTCGGCGCCACCTGGAGCGAATCCACCCATTTGCTGAACGCGCGGACCTCCTCGGCGATGATTGCCTCGGCCCGCGGGATTTCCCTTCGCCGCTGCTCGAGGTTCTCGGCGACAATTCGTTCCAGGCCGTCGATATTGTAAAGATGGACGTTCGGAAGCGCTGAGAGTCGCGGGTCGGCGTCGCGCGGCACGGCGATGTCGATAATCACGACGGGGCGGCCGCTTTGCTTGAGCGGCTCGGCGAGCGCGTCGGCGTCCAGCACGATCTCCGGCGAGCCCGTTGACGAGATGACCAGGTCGGTGGCGGCGATGACGGCTGGAATATCCTCAAGACTGATGGCTTCCGGTTGGAACCGGCCGGGCTCGGATTCGGCGGTGTCCGCCGGAGTGTCTCGGTCACTTGAGGCGCTGCGCAGAAGCGCGGGACAGGCGATGGGCTCTTCGTCCGCGCCGTCGTCGGGGATGTCCTCGCCCCGGGGCGGGCGCCTCAGGTCGGCGGCCAATTTTTGAGCGCGCCGCAAAGTCCGGTTGGCGACGATGAGTCGGCCGGCGCCCGTGCGGAGGAGGGCTCGGGCCGCCAGTTCCGCGTTCTGGCCGGCGCCGACGAGGAGCACCGTCCTGCCCTCGATGGATGAAAGCACTCGGCGCGCGAGTTCCGTCGCGGCCTGGGCCACGCTTACCGAGCCCCGGCCCAAATCGGTTTCGGTCTGGACGCGCTTGCCCACCCGGAACGCCCAGTGCAGGAGTTTGTTGAGGAAGAACCGCGCTGTCCGCCCCTCGACGGCCAGGCGGTAGGCATCCTTGACTTGGCCGAGGATCTGGTGCTCGCCGACGATCTGCGAGTCCAGCGACGCCGCCACGCGGAAGAGGTGCTCGACGGCGTCGAGGCCGTCGTAACGGTAGAAGAGGTTGGCTTCGCGTGGCGTGGCGGCTCCCTTGAGGCGGCCGATGTGGTCCGCCAGATAGGCCATCGGGTCCTCGGCATGTCGCGCGACGAAGTACACTTCGGTCCGGTTGCACGTGTCGAGGACCAGGGCCTCCTCGAAGACGTCTTCGGTGTGGATCGTTTTGAGAAGCCGCCGCAAAAGGTCAGACCCGAGGGCGAACCGTTCGCGCACCGCCACCGGCGCGGTCTCGTGGTTGAGTCCGATTACCGAAAACGCCCTTACCGGCATGGTCTGCCGCCTCGCTGCAAGCCGAGCGGTCATTATATCAAACCCGGCGCGCGGGGCGAAGTCGCTTTGGCCGACCGGTTTTGGTAGGATACCGGCCGCGGGTCCGGCAGGGAGGCGGTGAGGGGCGTGAAACGCCTGCGTCAAATCTGGTTGTGGGCCCCGCTGGCGGCCATGGGTCTGCTGGCGGTCCTTTCGGTCGTCGGAGCGTTCCTGGGGGCCGAGCGGGCCGGGGTGATGTTCAACTCGCCGCCGCTTGTGGTCTTCTGGTTTCTGTTGGCGGCGCTGCTAGTCGCCTGTTTCTTCGTCTCAAGGGGGCTGCTTCGGTCCCCCGGCCTTCTGGCGATGCACCTCGGTTCGCTTGCGATTCTCGCCGGCGCGATGTGGGGATCGGACACGGGGCACCGGCTGGCCACGAAGGTGATCGGGCGGGAAAAGATTCCGCACGGCTACATGGTAATTGACGAAGGGACCGCGAATCACGTTCTCGTGGACGCCAAGGGGAGCCCCATCGGCGAACTCCCGTTTGATGTGCGGCTCGATGATTTTCGCATCACCTATTATGCGGCGAAAGGTCCGTGGCTCCTTGGGCTGGGGGCGGTCCCGGGACGGGGCGAGCCGGAGGGTTTTGTGCGGGCGCGTTTTTTCGAGTGGAAAGAAGGGGAGGAGGCGGCGATTGGCGATACGCCGCTGCGTGTCCGCGTTCTTCAATATCTTCCACGCGCGCGGCCGGTGCTGGACGTTGAGGGCCGCATCGTCGGCGCTCGGCCGGATGAAAAGAGCAACACGCCCGCCATGGAGGCGCTGGTTGCCTGGAACGACCGGCAGTTGCGGGGTTGGATCGTCGTCCCGGAGGGGGGGGAATATGGTGTGATGTCGCTTGCGCCGCTCCTGGGGGCGCTCGAAGGGGCGCCGGATCACCCTGAACTCGGACTGTATCTCGCCGAACCGCAAGGGATGCCGAAGGATTATTTCAGCGACCTCGCGGTTATCCGGGACGGGAAGGTTGTGGTGGAGAAGACGATCGAAGTGAACGATCCGCTCCACCGGGGTGGGTATCATTTCTACCAGGCGGATTACGACAAGGAACAGGAGGCCTACACGATTCTTGCAGTCCGGTCGGACTCGGGGTTGTGGGCGGTTTACGCAGGTTTCGTGCTGCTGGTCGTGGGGGCCTTCGTGCGTTTCTGGGCCGGGCGGGCCTGGGCAGGCCTTGGAAGGCGGGGCCGGCATGGCGTTTGAGCCGAGCGCGGTGGGTGTCCTGATTCTGGCGGCGATGGCGCTCTATCTGGCGGCTTTCGTCACGCTGGTTGTCCGCGCTCGAACGGTCGGCCTGGGCCTCTTTGCCGTCGGTTTCGCTACGGCTGCGGCGGCCTTTGTCGCGCGGTGGGTCGAGGTCGGCCACGTCCCGATGCAAAACCTCTTTGAGGTGTTTCTTACGATGGCGATGCTTGTCTTGCCGGTGTCGCTTTTCTGTCGGCACGTGCTCAAGGTGCGCGCCGGTCCGTGGGATGCTATGATCGCCTGCCTCGTCGTTGTGCCGATGGTCTTGGGCGTCTTTTTCCCGGAGAAGTTCCCGAAGTTCACGTCGGAACCGCACCCGCTGATGCCGGCACTCCAGAGTTCCCTTTTTGGACCGCACGTCGCGTCGTACCTGTTGGCCTACATCATTCTTGCTAAGGCCCTCGTGCAGGCTTTGGGGCGGCTGTTTGTGGGGGAAAGGCCCTCTGAAGAAGGGGTGGTTTCCTACGAGGCGGCCATCTATCGGACGGCGGCGTTCGGGTTTCCGTTCCTGACGCTGGGCCTGGTGCTGGGGGCGTGGTGGGGCAAACTGGCCTGGGGCGATTACTGGAACTGGGACCCGAAGGAGCAGTGGTCGCTGGTCTCGTGGCTGGTGTTTCTTGGGTATTTCCATTTGCGCTCGGCTTGCGGCAAACGGTATCCGCGCCTCACGTGTGCGCTGATTGTTTTAGGAGTGGTTTGCATCCTCATTACGCTTTTCTGGGCCAACCTCAGCCGTCTTTTTGAAGGCCTGCACTCGTACGCCTGAAATCGGCCTTTTTTTGCTTGCGGCGCACGGGGCGAAGTGATTAAGAAGTGAACGGGAAATCGGCGTTTTCGCTCGCGGCGCGCGGGTCGAAGTGGTTAAAGTGAACGGGCGGTCGAGCGCCGGCACAGGGTGGTCGGCGCCATTGGAAGAAAGGAAGCGCGGCATGGCGGACAAAATTCGGATCGGCATGATCGGCATGGGTGGGTTCATGAACACGCACTGCGAGGCCCTCGGCAAGATTCCCGAGGCCCACGTTGTGGCCATTACCGACACGAAGCCGAAGAACCGGGCCAACCACAAGGCCCGTCACACGCACCTGGCCGACGCCAATGAGTACGAGGACTACCGCGCGATGCTCGACAAGGAGCAACTCGACGCCGTCGTCATCGCCACTCCGCACACGACCCACTTCGAGCAGATCATGGCCGCGCTGGACAGGGGCCTCCACGTCCTCGTGGAAAAGCCGATGGTCTGCCAGATCGACCAGGGCGTCGAGGTCGTCAGGAAGGTCCGCGAGACGGGCCTCGTGCTGACGATCGGCTACCACCGCCACACCGACGGCACGTACCGGTATGTCCGCCGCGCCATTGCCGAGGGCGCCATCGGCAAGGTCCAGATGGTCACGGCGTTCCAGTGCCAGGAATGGAAGAAGGGCACGGCCGGAACGTGGCGCCAGACGCCGGAACTTTCGGGCGGCGGACAGTTGAACGATTCGGGTAGCCACCTGATCGACGTGCTTCTCTGGATGACGGGCCTTCGCCCTGAGACCGTGTCGGCCCAGATCGACAACTGTGGCACGCCGGTCGATATTAACTCGGCCATCAGCGTCCGCTTTGCGAACGGGCCCATCGGTACAATCAGCGTCATTGGCGATGCGCCGTCGTGGTGGGAAGACATCAGCATTGTGGGCGACAAGGGTGCCTTCCACATCCGCCAGGGCTCCGGCATGACGCAGCAACTGGGCTTCCGCGACGCCTCGATGGTGGTCGACGCCAAGGCGCTGGGCAGCGCCTCGGTCTCGCTCGACTTCATCCGCGCCGCCAAGGGCGAAGGCGAGCCGGTGGCGCCCGCGATCTGCGGCCTGAGGGTGATTGAACTGACGGAGGCCGCGTGGAAGAGCGCCGCTTCGGGCGGCGCGCCCGTTACCGTGCCACGGACCGAACTTTGAAGAAACCGCGGTCGGCGCGGCTTACTCGGTTTTCCTGTCGCTTCTGACCAGCGGGACGAAGCGGCAGGGGCAGAACTCGATCCGGTCCAACTTTCCACCGCGCTTCGTAATCTGCGCGAGCACTTGGCCGTCGAATCCCCCGACCGGCGTAATCAGGACGCCCGGGTCGCCCAGTTGCGACAGCCACGCCTCGGGCACTTCTTCGGCGGCGGCGGCACAAAGGATCCGATCGAAAGGGGCCTCCTCAGGCCACCCCAGGCGCCCGTTTCCCACGCGGTAGTGCACGTTTGTCACACCGAGCGATTCGAGCGCCCACCTCGCCTTGTCGAGCAGGGCCCCGTGGACCTCGATTGTATAGACCTCCGCCGCCAGTTCCGCCAGGATGGCCGTCTGATACCCGGAGCCGGTCCCGATCTCGAGAACTTTTTCGGCACCCGCGAGGTCGAGGCTCTGGGTCATAATGGCGACCATGTAGGGCTGGCTGATGGTTTGGCCCTCGCCAATCGGCAGCGGCCGGTCATCATAGGCATAGGGCTTCTGGTCGTCCGGCACGAAACGGGCGCGGTCCACGCGGCGAAAGACGTCGAGCACCTTCGGGTCGCGGATGTCGCGGCTCGCCAGTTGCGTCCACACCATCCGTTCGAGTTGTTCGCTCGCTCCGGTCATCTTGGGTTCTTCTTCAATCCATGCCTACTGTGTAGCATGCGGCCAGGCGCAGGAATCGCCAGGGCTCCGTCACGGGGTTAATCTTCGACGTCTCCGTGCCATAGGTTGTCGTGATCGGGACCTCATGGATCGAAAGCCCTCGGCGCCCGGCCCGGATCAGAAACTCCGACTCTGCATCGTAACTCGCCGTCTTCGGGCGGGCAAGCCTCCAGGCCCGGAGCGAGACGTAGCGGTAGCCCGATTGTGAATCGCGAATCCGCGTCCCGGCCAGGCGCGAGACAATCTCCGAGCAGAAACGGTTCGTAAATCGGCGGATGGCGGGCATCGCGGCGCTTCGCGACCGCGTGCCGAGGATAATGTCCGGCCGCTTGGATTCGGCGAGCGCGAGGAACTTCGGGATCTCGGCCGGATCGTGCTGCCCATCGCCGTCGAGACAAATGGCTCCGTCGGCCCCCGCTTCGGCTGCGCAGCGAAAGCCGGTCAGCAAGGCTTGGCCCTTGCCCCGGTTCACCGGATGCCGCGCGACTCGGGCGCCGGCTGCTTCGGCTTCCTCGGCCGTGGCGTCCGGCGAGCCGTCGTCCACGACGATGCAGACAGGCAGATGGGCAAGGATGCCGCGCACGACGGAGCCGATGCGCCCCGCCTCCTGGTAGGCCGGCACGAGGCCGACCACGTTCATGCGTCTATTTTGTGGATGAGTTTCCAATCCGGTTCGACCGGTTTTCGCGGCTCGGCGCGCACACGGCCTTTCTGGTCGCGGCGAGCGCGGCGCGCAGGCCGGCTCCCCCGCTTCCGATGATGACGACGTCCGCGCGTTCAGGATGGGACATGCGGCGAAACTCTTTCTTTTGACTGCGGTGCTTTTTCGGCCTTGGTATAATGGCCGGTGCGCCACGCGTCAATGGACTAATTGCACAGCGCGGCTCACTTGACCTGGAAGGCGAGAGGGTTGATAATCGGGTCACCGAAAGGAGGGGGATGTGTCACGCCTGATTACGCTGTTGACGGATTTCGGCGTCGCGAGCACGTATCCTGCGCAGATGAAGGGGGTGATTCTCGGCCGCTGCTCGACGGCCCGGATTGTGGACCTGTCGCACGAAGTCCCTCGGCACAACGTGCGAACGGCGGCGTTCATGCTGGCGTCCGCCGCCGGCGCCTTCCCGGAGGGGACCATTCACGTGGCCGTCGTGGACCCTCAGGTGGGAAGCGCGCGGCGTGTGCTGGCAGCCGAAGTGGCCGGACAGACGTTCCTCGCGCCGGACAACGGTCTGTTGACCGTGGTGATGAGGGAGGGGTTTGGGCGGCGGGCGAACGCGGCGCCCGTGCGCGTCGTCAGTGTGGAGAATCGCGAACTTTTCCGCACCGAGGTTTCCAGTACTTTCCACGGCCGGGACATCTTTGCCCCGGTTGCAGCCGCTCTGGCCGGGGGCACGAGCCTGGACGAACTGGGGCCGCCGGCCGATTCCATCCGGCAATTTGACGTGCCGGCGCCCGAGCGTGCCGGGGAAACCTGGCGCGGCGAGGTGCTTTACGTCGATCCGTTCGGCAACCTGGTGACGAACATTCCCGGGGCGCCGCTGGCTGAGGCAGGCCCTTCGGGCATCACGGTGCTCGTTGCGGGCGCGGTGGTGCGAGGTCTTTCGCGGGCCTACAGCGACGTGCCGGCGGGGATGCTCCTTGCGTATATCGGCAGCGCCGGCCTGCTCGAAGTGGCGGTCAATCGCCAAAGTGCCGCCTCGCGGCTGGGCGCCGGCATCGGGACACCCGTCCGCGTAGAAGCCAACGCTTCATGAGCCGCCCAAGCGATCTCACCGCACGCCTCCGCAAGGTCGACAAGGCCCACCTGTGGCACCCGTTCACGCAGATGGCCGACTGGGTTGCCGACGACCCGGTCGTTATCGCGTCCGGCGAGGCCGAGTTTATTGTCGATACCGAGGGCAACCGGTATATCGACGGCGTCTCGAGCCTGTGGTGCAATCTGCACGGCCATCGCCGCGCGGAAATTGATGAGGCGATTCGGCGGCAACTGGAGCGGATCGCCCATTCGACGTTGCTGGGTCTGGCGTCGCCGCCCTCGATTAAGTTGGCCGAGCGCCTCATCGCCCTGGTGCCGGACGGGCTTTCCCGCGTGTTCTATTCCGACTCCGGCGCGACGGCCGTCGAGATTGCGCTGAAGATGGCGTTCCAATACTGGCGCCAGTGTTCGCCGCCTCGACCTGAGAAGACGAAGTTCGTTGGGCTTACTCTCGGCTATCACGGCGACACGGTCGGAGCCGTCAGCGTCGGCGGGATTGATACCTTTCACGGCTTGTACAGGCCGCTTCTTTTTGACACGATCCATGCGCCCGCACCGTATTGTTACCGGTGTCCGCTGGGAAAGACACGCGAGGACTGCGGTCTGGCGTGCGCGACGCGGATGGAGGAGATTCTGTCAGCGCACGGAGATCACGTCGCGGCGGTTATCCTGGAGCCGCTGGTACAGGGCGCGGGAGGGATGATCGTCCACCCGGACGGGTATCTGCGGCGCGCCGACGACGCGTGCAGAGCGAACGATGTGCTCCTGATTTGCGATGAGGTGGCGACCGGTTTCGGCCGGACGGGGCGAATGTTCGCGTGCGAGCACGAGGGTGTGCGGCCGGACTTTCTGTGCCTGGCCAAGGGGATCAGCGGCGGTTATCTGCCCCTTGCCGCCACGCTTACGACCGAGAGAGTTTACGAGGCGTTTCTGGCTGGCGCAAACCGCACCTTCTTCCATGGCCACACGTACACCGGCAACGCGCTGGCGTGCGCGGCAGGGCTTGCGAGCCTCGATGTTTTCGAGAAGGAGGACGTGCTTGCGCGAATCGGGCAACTGGCCGAGCGGCTCGCCGGGCTTCTAGAACCCCTCGGCAAAATGCCTCATGTGGGCGAGGTCCGACAGAAAGGCTTGATGGTGGGTGTCGAACTGGTGGCGGACCGGGAGACGCGCCGCGCCTACGGGTCCGACGAGCGGCGCGCCCGGCGAGCCTGCGTCGCAGCGCGAAAGCATGGTGTGTGGGTTCGCCCCCTGGGGGACGTCGTTGTCCTCATGCCGCCGTATTGCATTTCGGATGAGAGTCTTGAGCGGCTTGTTGCGGGCGTGCGCGAAGGCATTGCGGAGGCGACCGAAGCGTGAAGCGCGGCCTCTTTATCACCGCTACGGACACGGAGGTGGGTAAGACGGTCGTCACGGCCGCGCTGGCGACCGTCTTGCGCGAAAAGGGACGAGACGTCGGCGTCATGAAGCCCGTCGCGAGCGGGTGTGTCCGGCGGCGCGAAGGGCTGGTTTCGGAGGACGCCGAGTTTTTGTCGAAGGCGGCCGAGGCGCCCGAACCCCTCGAAGAGATTTCTCCATTGCGGCTGGAGGAACCCCTGGCGCCGACGGTGGCGGCGGCGCGGGCCGGCATCGAACTGGACCTGGAGCCGATGTGGCAGGCATGGCGTCGGTTGCGCGACGCGCACCAAGTTATGCTTGTCGAAGGGATTGGGGGGCTATTGTGCCCCGTAACGCCCGATGCGTCGGTGGCCGATTTGGCGAAGGCGTTCGGTCTGCCGCTGCTTGTCGTAGCGCGGTCGGGGCTTGGGGCGATTAACCATACGGCCTTGACGGTTGAAGCGGCGTGGGCGCGGGGGCTGAAGGTATCTGGCATTGTCGTCAACCGGTACCACCACGACTCGCCGGACTTGGCCGAGATGACCAACCCGGACGAGATTCAGCGGGTGACAGGCGTGCCGGTCCTCGGATTGATTCCCGAAGATGCGACGACGAACTTGAAGACGGGCGTGGTGGGGCAGGACGTCCTCGCCGCGGCGCGCCGGTTGCCTCTGGAGCGCCTGTTCGGTTAGGTCCCCGGCGGTCGTGCGAGAGCCTTGCGGTTGTCGCCAAGGTTGTTCAGGAATTTTCACCGTCACTCGGGCGCAAGAAGGGTGTTGCGCGTTGTGGCGGAAGGGGACCGCAGTCCGTACGCCGAATCCTCGGCAAGGGCGGTGGAAATGCCAACCTGGGAGGTGTTGCAATGGAACAGTTTTACACGGAATTGGGGAGCGCCGTTGCATTGGTCTTACTGGCGGGGATGCTTGTCAGGACGGCTGCGGGAGAGAGTCTGACCTATGTCGATCTTGTCGGCAGACTGACAGACCTCGAGCGATTGGCGACGCTGCCGACCGCAGGCGAAAAGTGCGCCCAGTGGTCCAGTTACGACCGCCAAAGCCGCTACGACGAGAAAACCGGGAAGTATCTCGACTGGGCTGCCAATGACGACGGCGGCGGCATCATCCGCGAGGAAGGGGGAAAAGCGGTCCTGGCGGAAATGGACGGCCCGGGGTGCATTTGGCGGATCTGGTCGGCGGCGCCGAAAGAGGGAAAGGTGAGCATCTACCTCGATGGGAACGAGCGCCCCGCCGTGGACCTCCCTTTCGCCGGCTACTTCGACCGGACGAATGAGCCTTTCACCAGGCCGAACCTTGTCTATGAAGCGGCCAAAGGCCGAAATTGCTACGTGCCGATTCCTTATCAGAAATCGTGCAAGATCGTCGCCGACAGGGATTGGGGGGGCTACTATCATTTCACTTATTCGACGTTTCCGAAGGGGACGAAATTGCCGACGTTCAATCGCGACCTTACGGACGAAGAGTCGGCCGCTCTGGACGACGCCGACAGAATCTTGGCCGGCTGCGGGTCCGATCCCGCCGGCAAACGCCCCGGCGAGGCGGTTGTCAAGGTGGAGGTCAGAATCCCCGCCGGCCGGACCGTGAAGGTGGCCGAACTGGCCGGGCCGAGAGCGATTACAGCCATCCGGGTAAAACCAGACCTCCCGGAGCCGCCTGCGGACCGGACGGCCCTCCGCGAACTGGTCCTGCAAATCACATGGGACGATGAGGCCGAGCCGGCCGTCTGGTCACCGCTGGGCGATTTCTTCGGTGCCGCGCCGGGAGTGAACCTCTATCGCTCCCTGCCGATGGGCATGACGGAGGAGGGGTTTTACGGTTTCTGGTACATGCCGTTCAGCAGGTCGGCGCGGGTGGAAGTTGTTAATGACGGCGGGATGGACCGGTTGGTGGCGTTCGAGGTCACTCACGCGCCACTGGCGAAACCCGTTGAAAGATTTGGCCGCTTTCACGCCAAATGGCACCGCGATGCGATGCTGCCGGCGGAGCCCGAGCGCAAGATCGACTGGACCATGCTGGGGACGGCCGGGCGCGGGCGGTACTGCGGCGTCATGCTTCACGTGTGGAATCCTGAGGGCGACTGGTGGGGCGAGGGGGACGAAAAGTTCTTCGTCGATGGGGAGAAGTTCCCCTCGACTTTCGGGACCGGCTCCGAGGACTATTTCGGTTATGCTTGGTGTGACGCCTCTTACTTCCAAAGGCCCTTTCACAGCCAGCCGCTCAACGAGGCAAACCGCGGGCACGTTTCCAACAACCGCTGGCACGTTGTGGATAACGTGCCGTTTCAGCAATCGTTCGAAGGATGCATCGAAAAGTACTTCCCGAACAATAGGCCGACCCTTTACGCCTGCGTCGCCTACTGGTATCTGGGGTCCGGTGGGAGCGATCCTTATGGGGCGGTGTCCATTGCGGAACGGATCGGGTACTTTCCGTCGAAATAGGCCGGCCCGGAGCGAGAGCAGGGGTCATGTCGGCCGGCCGTCAAGGCGTTCATCTCTTCACGCGCCGCACGGGACCGCAGCGTGATGAATTGCGTGTGACTCGGACTTGGCGGCATCATGCTCCGGGGTGTAAGGGGGTAGGTCGTCGTGCGGAAAGTAGAAGTTCCCATTAGTGCCCGGAAGAGGTTTTCGCTAGGGACAGCCCTTCACAGCCAGCCACCACACCGCCAGTCTCAGGCATCAGCGACCCTCCGCATCTGCTTGTCGGACACCATTGCGCCTGTGGCGTACTTCCCGCAGTGTTGCCGCCCGCTATTGATCTTGAGATTCGGGCATACGTCTCTGCAGGGGCGGCTTCTGAGGGCGCATATACCAGTGTGTCCTTGAGAAGGTAAGGCTCCACTTTCAGAGCGCCGCTCAGAGGCTCGGAAGGACCAGCGCCCGCCCCCCGAGTACCTCGCGGCAGTAGCGCGCGGTTGCACGCGGGCCGTGCCGCTCGACGAGTTCCTGCCCCGAGAGCCCCGGGTGCTCGTCGCGAAGCGTCTGGACGCGGGTCGGCCCCCAGTGATAGGCGGCCAGGGTGAGGTGGAGGTCGCCGCCGAACCGCTCGACGAGCCGCCGGAGATAGACCGTGCCGATGCGGATGTTGTACTCGGGGTCGAAGAGGTCGCCCTCCGAGAGGCCCAGGAGGTCGCGGGCCTCGCGTTCGGCCGGGGGCGTGATCTGCATCAGGCCCTTGGCGCCGGCAGACGAGACGGCGCCCGCGAGGCCGCGGCTCTCGGCCCGGATGACCGCCTGCACGAGGTCCGGCGGCAGGGCGCTGGCCTCGGCCTCCCGCCAGATCAGGTCCGAGTAGGCGTCGATCCGGGCCTCGATGCGCCGCTCATTGACCCACCGTGCCAGGGGCCAGCCGCCCGCGCCGGCGGCAAGGACCGCCAGCCCCGCGAGGGCCAGGGCGACCTTTCTTCGGCCGGGATGTCGCTTGGACGCCAATGTCGGTCCGCCCTGCGGCCCCCTCAGAAGTGGTACATCCGGATCCACGCGATCTGGGCCTTCGCGAACTCGGCCTGCTTGCCGTCCGGGAACTTGCTCAGGTAACTCCGGTACGCGTCCAGGGCCTTGTCCCAGGCCTTCTGCTCGGCCCAGCACCGGGCGATGGCCAGCATGGCGTCCTCGACCCGCGGGTTCTGCGGGTAGTTGTATGTGAACTGCTGGTAGGCCTTGACGGCCTCGTCGTACTTCTTGTTCTTGAGGTAGTATCCGCCGACCTCGAAGAGGGCGTCGACGGCCTGCTCGCTCGCCGGGTAGTGGGCCAGGAGTTCCTGATACGCCTCGATGCCCTTCTCGGGGTCCTTCAGGTACTTGGTGTAGATCGTTCCGATCCGAAGGAGGGCCTCGCCGGCCATGTCGCCCATCTTGAAGTTCTCGACGACCTTGCGGTAAGCGCGGATCGCCCGGAACAGGTCGGCGTTGACGCGGTCGCGGTTCGACCCGCTCGTAAGGACGCCGAGCGTGTCGCCGCCCCAGACCTCCTCGCTGACCTCGTGGCCGGGCTGTGCGGCCGGCGAGTAGAGGCGCCGAAGGTCCAGGTCGGCGACCAGGCGCTCGCGTTCCCGGAGGCTTCGGCGCTTCAGGACGATCCGCCTCTCGTCCAGTTTCCCGACCGCCCGGGCGCTGTACTCGTAGGTGTGGCCGATCCAGTACTGGGCGTCGTCCGCGAGGCGGTTGTCGGGGTAACTCTTGACGAGCCGCTCGTAAAGGGTCCGCGCGGCCGGGAAGTTTTCGGCGTGGAGTTGGGCCGTGCCGCCGGTAAACAGGGCGTCGGCCGCCCGGACGTGTCTCGGGTAGTTCTCGGCCACCTTCTCGAACTCGACGGCCGCCTTGGCGTAGTTCTTGAACTGCTTGTAGAAGATGGTGGCGATCTGGTACTGGGCCTCGGCGACCTTCGGGTTCTCGGGGTTGTCGGCGATGAAGTCGGCGTACTGCTGGATCTCGTCGAGGAGGGCGAGGCGGTCCTTGGCGAGGCCGACGTGCTTGTAATGGGGGAACTTCTTGGCGTAGAGTTCATAGAGTTCCCTGGCCTTGTCCCAGCGGCCGAGGTTCTCGTTGCAGGCCGCCGCCTCGACGTAGGCCAGGCTGGTCTTGTCGCCGTCGGGGTAGTCCTCCATGAGCGAGGCGTAGGCGCCGAGCGCCTCGTCGAAGAGGAGGTTGTCCCCAAACAGCCGCGCGATGCGCAGCAGCGCGTCGTCGGCGTCCTTCTTCGTCGGGAAGAGGTTCAGGAACAGCCGGTAGGCGACGATGGCGTCGTGATGGCGTCCGGCGTCCTCGAGGCGGCGGGCGATGGCGAACATCTTCGGGTGGACGAACTCGCCCTTGAGGACCTCCTCCTTGACGTCGCGGAGGCGGATCTCGCTGAACGCCTTCTCGACCTCCTCGAGTTTGGACCGGGTCTTCGGGCCGAACAGGCCGTCCGGCTTCAGGCGGTTGCGCTTCTGGAAGTCCAGGACGTTCGCATAGCCGAGCCGCTGGAGCCGCGCGCCCACCTTGCGCTGCCGGTAGGGCAGTTCCGCTGGGTAGCGGGCCGCGTATTCGGCGTAGACCTGGAGGGCGTCCATCGGGGCGTCGAGACGCTCCTCATAGAGCCGCGCCACGCGCAGGAGCGCGTCCCGCCCCTCCGGCCGGTGGGGGAACCGCACGGTGATCTCGCGGTTGAGCGACGCGGCCATTTCCCATTCCTGGACCTGCTCGAGGAGCGTCGCGATGCCCCCGAGTCGCGCAAGCGCCTCCTTCGGGTCGTCGCGGAGCATCTCAAGATAGCAGGCCTTGGCCTCCAGGAGGACCGGCAGCGCCTGGGTCGGCCCCTCGAGGGCCAGGAGTTTCTGGGCCTCGACGAGGTGCGCCCGGCCGCGCAGCGAGTCGAGGCGGCGGCGGTCGGCGACGGCAGCCTCTGCCGCAACCAGTTCGCCGATCGCCTTCTGGGCCGCGCCCACACGCCCCGCCATCGCCTTGGCATCCTCCTCGATGGTGGCACGGGCGAGGAGGGTTTCGGCGCGGAGGAACTGGGCCTCGCGCGCAAGCGCCGCGTCGGAAAACTTCAAGGCGCCGAGGGCCTGGAGGACGCGGTCGAGCGTCGGCGCGTCCTGGCCCTGGGCGACCGCCGCCGCAAGTTCCCGCAGTTCGGCCATCGCCGCCTCGAAGGGCGGGTCGGTCCGCAGGATCGCCTCGGCCGCGTCCACCGCCTCCGGCACCCACTTTTCGGAGGGCGCCACCAGGAGCCCTTTCAGCCGCGCGAAGGCCTCGCGCTTGACCTCGGGCACCGCGAGTTTTGCCGCCACGCCCTTCATCGCCTCGGCGGCTTCGGTCCGCGTCGCGCCGGCCACATCCAAGGACGCGAGTTCCAGGACGGCCTCCTCGCGGGCGGCCCGGTCCTGGAGTTTCCTATTGTCGATGACGCCGCGCAGCAGCCGCCGGGCCTCGTCGCGCCAGCCGCGCGCCGCCTGGAGCCTCGCCAGCGCCACGGCCGCGCGGGCCGCGCCGCCGGTATCCGGGTACAGTTTCATGGCCGCCTCATAGGCGGCGCGGGCGGCGGCCTCGTCGCCCTCGAGCGCCGCCAGCCCGCCACGCAGCGCCAGCAGCTGCGCCTTCTGGTCGTCGGTGGCGGCGCGCCGGGTCGCGGCGTCGAGCATCTGGGCGGTGCCCTCGGCGATGCCCTGGCGGATGAGTTTCTCCAGGACGTCCAGGTGGCTGTCGAGGTCGAGTTTCTGGAGGGTGAGCCGCTCGACGACGAGCCTGGCCCGCGGGTGGTCGGGGACCTGTTCGAGGATCCACCGCCACGTGGCCAGGGACTTCTCAAGTTCGCACTGCCTGAGGTAGGCCTCGGCGAGGGCCTCCCTGGACTGGATGGAGGTGGGGTCGTCGCGCACCTGCTTTTCGAGTTGTTCGACGGTCTGGGCGCCCGCGCCGGCGACCGCCAGGGCCAGGGCCACCAGGGCCGCAATCCGCGCCGTCTGCGCGAGTGGTCTCATTGCTCGGCTCCTCTCTCGGCCCCTCGCTTCTCCTGGAGGACCTTCAGGGCGTTCCTGAGTTCGTCAATGTCGGGCGCGTCGGGGAACAGTTCGACCATGCGGGCGTAATAGCCCCGGGCCTCCTTGGGCCGGCCGGTGGCGAGGCTGAGGTCCGCCAGGGACCGCAGCACCTTCGAGGAGGTCGGGTGGAGCTCCTCGGCCTTCTTGAGCAGGCGGACGGCCTCGGGCCGGTTGCCCTGGGCGCGGCAGACGAGAGCCGCCTGGTAATAGTATTCCGCTGCCGCGCGAGCGCTCACCCGGTTCTCGGACCGCGCCGCCGTCAGAACGCTCTCCAGACCGTCGAAGGCTGCCTTGGCAATCAGTATGCGGAGTTCCAGCTCGAGGACGCGCGGGCTGCGGGGCTCGACAGCCTCCAGCCGTCGGACGTGGTCGGACGCCTCGTCAACGTCGGCTGCGGCCAGCCATCCCGCGGCCAGCATGTAGAGGGCGTCGGCGCTTTGGGGTTCGCGCTTGAGCAACCAGTAGCCCTCGTAGAGGGCGGAGAATCGCGTGCAGACCCTGTATCGGTCCGGGGCGCCCTCTGCGGGCCCCAGGACCACGTGGCCATGGACGACCTGGCCGGGCCCTGCGCCGCCGGGAATCCTGAGGGTCAGGATCGGTCCGACCTCCTTGTGCTGGGCGAGGTACGCCCGGCCCAGCAGGAGGTGAAGTTCGGCCGAGTCCAGGCCGGCCTCCTCGGCCTGGAGGAGGTACCTCTCGGCCAGCGCCCCGAACCCGGTGGCCAGGCAGATCTTGCCCAGGAGCAGGGCGTTGGACGGGTCGCGGATGTCCTCGGCCAGGGCCTTCTCAAGCAAGGCCTTGGCCTTCGGGAGGTCCCCGAGGGCGTAGTAGCACTTGCCGAGGGTGCTCGCCGTGACGGCATCCTGCTTGAGACGGTGGGCGTCCTTCAGGTAGGGGAGGGCCTCCTTGTCCTTGCCGGACTCGTGGAGGGTGCGGCCGGTCAGGGCGTTGGCCTCGGGGTTCTCGCGGTCGCTGTCGAGGACCGACCGCAGGACCTTCAGGGCCTCGTCCCTGCGCTCGAGGTGGAGCAGGGCGCGGGCCAGGATCAGGCGCTCCTGGATCTTGGCCTGGCCCTCCTTGTAGGGCCCCTCGAGCATCCGGACGACGGCCTCGTAGTCGCCGCGGGCATAGGTCTTGAGGACCTCGGCCTCGTCCGCCCCGGCCGCCGACCACAGGCCGAGGCCGAGGACCGTCACCAGCGCACCGATCGTTCCCTTGAGCCGCATGAGACTTTCCTTTCCACTGTGTGGCGTGAGGCGCATCCAGACTCCAACGGCGGGCGGTGGGCATCCAGCGGGCGCGCCAAGTCCGGCGCATCATGCCGGGCGGGGTACAGGCTGAAGCATGGACACACTCTCGCACTATCGGTATCGGCTGCCGCGCGGCATCCGCTTCAGCCAATCGCCCGGAAATCGGACTTTTTTCAGGTCATGGCGCGGCCGGCGTTCCGCTCCTCCTGAAGCCGCCGGCGCCTGTGCCTCCCGAAAATCCCGTCCACTCTATCTACAAGGACTTACATTTCTTGCAAGGCCTGCCTTACGAGCGGTAGAATCCTGGCTCTTTCAGAGTCAGAAAGGCCACCGATGGGCATGCTCCGCCCTCCTCATCGCCCAGCCCGACACCGTCCTCCGGTGGCATCGCCAAGGCGGCGTTCCGAGAAGCGTTCGCCTTGGGCCGCCAGAGAGTCTGGAGTTGTGCTAACCGCTCGGCCCCTGTGAACCGGAGAGCCGGAGAGCCGGAGAGGCCGAAAGCCCGCCCGAGGCGGGCACTATAGCCGACCCGCGGGCGTGCATCAAGCCGCTTGCCCCTTCGCGGCACGGGAGAAATCCATTTGCCTTTGACCGGAATCTGAGGTATAATCACGCGACGTAGGGATTGTTTCCAGACACCCGGGGTCCACAGCGTCCGAATTGCGCAGGAAGATGCACCACGTCCAGCGAAGGGGGAGTCAGTGCGCCTGGCGCGCCATGTCTTGGCCGCTCTGGTTGTCGTCTCGCTTGGCGCAGGCGCTATCTGTCTGCCGGCAGGGCAAGCCTGCGCTGCCGCGATCGGCATCAACTTCGTCGGCAAGGATACGCCTGCCATGGGGCCCGGCGAGTCCGCCGGCGTTGCCCCTTACACCCAGGCCCACTGGAACAATGCCACAAGCGGGTGCGGGTCCTTTTCTAACCTATGCGATGCCGACGGCCTCGCGACCGGCGTCTCCGCAGAATGGAAAGGAGAGGCCTGGTACAACGGCGGCATCACCGACGCGGCAGGCAACGAGTGCATGATGCGCGGCCTCATCCAGGATCCCGGTCTCCAGGATGACGAGCCTTTGTGGGTGACCGTCTCGGCGCTCGGGATCTGGTTCACAAGTGGGCACTATGATGTGATTGTGTACTTCGATCGGAACGAGAGTGCCGCCTTCCGTTTCACCATCGGCGACCAGACCATCTGGGGGCGCGATACAGGGGGCGACTTCGGCGGCGACGGCGACAGCACCTCGGCATCGTTCCTGGAAGCCGTCGGCAGCGATGCCGCCGGCGCCACCTCCGGCAATTACGTCCGCTTCAAGGGGCTGACCGCTCCCGCCTTCACGCTCAATGCCGTCTCACAGGGTGTCGAGGCGACGATTAACGGTTTCCAGATCGTGCACGTGCCCGAACCCGTCACCTTCTCCCTCCTCACCGCGGGCCTTGCCGGCCTGCTCCTTGCGGCCCGCAAAAGGGTCGCCTAGCCGAATACGGACCACCCCTTCGGTGGGTAAAAACCCTCCCGCGTCATCGCTTAGCGTGGGAGCGCGTCGTGCGCCTCCAAGGACTGCCTCGGGGAGGTAGAGACCGGCCGCCTTTCAGAAGGATCAAGCGAAACCAGTGTGTCGCCGACGTAGCAGCCAGAGACTCCCCAGCCCAGCCGTGAGCATGTCGCGGGTTCCGGTCGGGGAGTGGATTGCAGCGGTTTCGGGGTTCTTTATACTGGTGGCCGTGAGGCCGCGCGGCCTTGGGCGAAAATCGGGGAATACACTTTTAGGATGGAGCCGTGAAACCGGAAGTTCTTCGAGACGTCCCGCTCGACCTGGACAGGCAGACGCTTCTCGAGCGGCTGCATATCCTGCCGGGGAGCGACGACGCCCGGGCGTTCGGAGCGCTGCTCGATGCGGCCCTGGAGGTTGCCCGGCCGAAGGCCGTTTACAAGGAGTCCTATGTGGAGGCGCGGGGGGACGAGACGGTGACGGTGGACGGCGTCACGTTCACCAGCCGGGCGCTGCGCGCGAACCTGGAGGGGGTGCACCGTGTGTTTCCCTACGTGGCGACATGCGGGAGAGAGGTGGACGCGGCCGGGCGGGGCCTCGAGGACTTCCTCCAGCAGTATTGGCTGGACACCATCAAGGCCGACCTTCTCGGGGCGAGCCTGAGGCGCCTGGGCGGCCACCTGGAGCGCAGGTTCGGGCTGGGCCGGACCTCCACGATGAGCCCGGGGGCGGGGGATGTGGCGGTGTGGCCGATTGAGGAGCAGGGCCGATTGTTTTCGCTCTTCGGCGACGTGGAGGACCTCATCGGCGTGGAACTGACGGACAGTTTTCTGATGATTCCGATCAAGAGCGTGTCGGGAATTCGCTTTCCCACGGAGATCGAGTTCCAGAGTTGCCAGTTGTGCCGTCGCGAGGGCTGTCCGTCGCGGAGGGCTGCGTTCGACCCGGCCCTGTGGAAGTCCGTGCAGGGGGGTAGCGAGTCGGGGGCGTAGGGGGTGCAGACAAAAAAGTGGCTACGTCCAGGGGTGCCACCGATTGCTTGTCAATCGGTGCGCCCGGTGGGCCGCGCAGGGTGTTTGTGGATAACTTAGGGCGGGGCTCGGAATGGGCGAAAACAGCCTCTTTTGAGGGGGCAACCCCCGTTTTCGGGGGCGCCAGAGCGGTTCGTTGGGCAAAATGTCAAGATGGGCAAGGCGAAATCGGGCGCCATTTTCGCGTTTTTTGTCGGAACCTGTCGGTAATTTTCCTTTTTCGGTCGTTTTTGGACGCACGTTTTGTGGTGTGGAAATTGTGGATAACTTTTTCGCCCTGTGGAAAACGCGCAGCCGCGGCGCGGCTACGGCCCGCAGGCAGGCGTGGCGCGCAGGGGTGGCGGAGGGATATGATGGAGCGCGGCGGGCCCGGCCGCCGGCGGGCCTCTACGAGAAAGGAAAGCCATGGCGCGAAAGCGACCGTCCGGCAACCGAAAGCGCGGGGGCCGAAAGCGGGACCTTGTCCGGTTGGTACTCGACCACGGGGCGCTCGGGGCGAAAGTCGTCTCGCCTCGCACGGTCGAGACGGCCGAGTGGGTCCGGTGGAAGTGCCGGTTCGGCTGCGGCGGGTACGGGTCGAGCCTGGTCTGCCCGCCGCATGCGCCGGGGCCCGCGGAAACTCGGGCCATGCTCGACGGGTACGAGACGGGGATCCTCTTTGAGGCGCCCGACGGCGAAGCCAAGCGGATTGCGGCCGAGGTGGAACGGGAACTCTTTCTGGCGGGCCGTTACAAGGCCCTGGGGCTCGGCGCGGGGCCGTGCACGTTATGCGAATCGTGCGCGTTCGACGAGGGCTGCCGCCATCCGGACGAGGCGCGGCCGGCGATGGAGGCGTGCGGGATAGACGTTTTTGCCACGGCGCGGAAACACGGGTTTACGATTGATGTGGTCCGGGCCCGCCGCGACCCGCAACATTACTTCGGGTTGGTGCTGGTGGAGTGAGGGCGGCGCCGTTGTCACGCCGAGCGCAGTCCGCCGCAGGCGAACGAGCCGGGGGGTCTTGCCGTGCTTTTCTTGCCCCTTTCTCCCCTCGCCGCGACGAAAACAACCTTTCGCAGGGAAAACACCGTACCGCTCGTTTTGCCTTGAGATCAGGAAATCGTTGCCTTATAATTGCAATGAATGGCCAACGGCAGGCTGTCTTGGCTTCCGGGCGGCACGGGGTCTTATACGGAAACAGATAATCAGTAGTTAGGTGCCAGACATGCCAATGCTTCCTGGAAAGATCGTGGATTCGCAGGGCGACGTCGTTGCCGAGATGAACGTATGGGTGGAAATTAACCGCGAAAAAGCGGTCTGCCTGTTCCCGCGGGCGGTGCGCAACTGAGGAGGGAGACGTTAGACGCCAGAGAATATATATGAAACAGGAAGACCCCGACTTCATCTTCCCTAGGCGAAAGCCGAAGACCCTCGGCGACATACACGGGTGGCATAAGCATTTGCTTAATGAATGTATGCGTTTGGAATTCCGCCAGAAGATATTGAAGGCAGCCATCGCCGAATTGAATTCCCAGATTAACCATTACTGCGACATCGCGCGCGATGAAAACAGATCGCGACCGGCCAAATTAGCTCTGGCCGCCTTGAACCGGATAAAGTCTGATTTCGAGGAGGAACTGAGGCAGGTCAAAGATCTTGTTCGCATTGTGCACGACACGAACGAAATGATCATAGGCGGCCTCATCAAATCTGGACTGTCCCCAGATGCCCCTGCTCATTTCGTAGAGAAGGGGCCGCAGCCCGGGGCCAATCTTCTCCACGGAGATGGCTGGATTGAGGAATTGCGCAGTGCAGATCTGCTTGAGGCTGAAGGCAAAGTGCCGTTTGTCACATTCGGTACCATATTTGATTCTGCTGGCTTTGACGTCATTGCATTTCCGGATCCGGACACGCCAGTTCACATCAACATTGAGTATCCTGAAGGGGAGTCCGGCAGTCAATAGAGGAGGGATCTAATCAATCGCTGTAGGAGACCGGCGAAAGCGCCAGCCCCTGAGCTTGCCGTTCGAGACACGAATGAAGAAACCATGGGTTATGATCGGTGTCGTCGCGGCAGGCCTGCTCTTGGCACCTCTCATTGTGCCCGTATTTGTCCCATGGTCGGCCATCAACTGCCAGCATCAAGACATTAACATCAAGACTGGACAGGCCCGCTACTCCCGATGCCTATGGTTTGTGAAGATATCAGAAGAGACCAAGGACACGCCGTTGTCCGCGGCCCTCCAAGGGGAACTTGTTGACGTCGCCGACATCAAACCGTGGCATCGTGTTAACACCTTCTCTCCGGGAGTTCACTATTCCCCGCACTACGTTTTCCACGGCGCCTTGTACCAGGCCAACCAGATGAACATGATCTGTACGCTTCATGACCTCGCCCCAGAGCGAAAGCGTGAGATTGCGAAAACCATTCTTGCGCTCTGGCAGAACACCGGGCGTGACAGCGGAGCTGAGGAGTACATACATAGGCTGATAGAAGAAGGAGTCTCGAGCCAAGGGGTTGAGACGACGCAGTGAACCGCGCGGCTAATGTCTAGATGCGGAACAATCTGCCCGTCACACCAGTTTCAGCGTCCCACTTCTCGTGTGGGTGTATAGGGCGGATGATGCAGGCACTTCCTCCAACGTGTGGCTCGGCACGGACCAGGTGACACTGGCGGACAAGCCCGCCCATACACCGGCGGGTAAACTGCCAGTGGCACCCGCCCGCAGGCGAAACCGCAATCCCTGCACAGCGAGATTTCTCGACTCGTCCCGGCACGTCGGGACTCGCTCGAAATGACACAAAAGGCTACAGCAGCCCTCTTGCCTTTTGAGATGCCGCGTCCTGACGGGCGTGGCCGACCAGCGTCTCGTCCGAGCACGCTCCCATCGGCCCACGCCGCCGTGGCAGGCACAGGTCGGAAGTCGCCCCGAAAAAGTGCGAAAGTCGAACGGAGTTTTGCTGCGACGCGAGGTTATTCAACACCCTTACAGGACTTTTGAAACCGCGTAGAGGATGAAACCCAGGACGAGCACGCCGAGCGTGACCGAGATGAAGAAGTGGAGGGCCGCCAGGGCAATCTGTTTCGGCTCGTCGAATTTCGT
>Ga0307378_10000774_pt1 | contig 54107 bp, 32 predicted proteins | sample UN1MG_FD_202238 | JGI IMG/M metagenome (GOLD analysis project Ga0307378, IMG submission 202238) | Soil microbial communities from Risofladan, Vaasa, Finland - UN-1 | ecosystem: Environmental > Terrestrial > Soil > Coastal area > Acid sulfate soil | place: Finland: Risofladan, Vaasa | collected... | reverse complement strand
CCTAACGCATCTTTCAGTTCATCTACACTAATCTTGTCATTCATAACGTTCTCCTTGTTTCATAATTCCTTATAAAACAAAGAGTAACACACCCGCAGAAAATGCGCCAGAAAAATTAGTCGCACACTGGGGCGTATAATGCCAAAGGCTGCCGGCAGAGCCTCACTTGGACATTTAATGATGGGTTATGAGGGCTGTCTCGAAGGATTGCTGGTTGTTTTCTGCTTGAATAGTTCTTGGCTTGGCAGTGGTCATGTTGTATGCTATGGTTTGCTGCAAATAGGCTTGTTGATCATTTGAGTCGAAGCAGTCACAAAGCCGGTTTGGTCAGAAGTAGCAGGGAGGTTCCAAAATGACGGCAGAAACAAACGGGTCGGCGGAGGAGAAATTTGTACCAACATGCAGTATATGCGGGGAGAAACACTGGCCTCACCACGCCCTAATTCCCTGTCTTAACAAGCAAAAGGCCAAGGCAAGAGCCAAGGCTGAAAAGAAGGCAAGAGCTGAGGCCAAAAAAAGGGCAAAGGTAGAAGCCAGAGCCAGAGCCGAGGCCGAAGCCAGAGAGAAGGCTGAGGCAGAAGCCAGAGCAAGAGCTGAAAAGAAGGCGTACGGCGACGCGTTGGCTCAAGCTGAAGACCTGCTCAGGGCCGAAGCCGACCGCAGGGCGCAAGCGGAGGCGGCAGCCGAAGCCGAACGAAAGGCGAGAACCCGGGCTGAAGAGCAAGCAGGAGCCTGCGCAGAAGCCGCGGCAAGGGCCGAAGAGAAGGCAGAACTCTTGGCCAGGTCTTGCGGCGAGGCTCAGCAGAAAGCCGAGTCATACATCCGTGCGCTGGCTGAAGCAGAGAAGAAACTGGAGGCGCAGGTCCGGGCGAGGGCCGAGGCCGACGAAAAACTGAAGGCTGAGAGTGAAACCAGACGCGACGCTCAGGAAAAAGCGGCGCTCGAAGCGGAGGGAAGAGCTAAGGCGCAGGCGATAGCGGAAGCCGAGTCAAGGGCGAGGATTGAAGCCGAGCAAAGGGCGGGTACCGAGGCGCTGGCAAGGGCCGAAGCTGAGCGGCAGGCACGAGTTGAATCGGAGGAAAAGGCACAGGCCTATGGAGAGCTGCTGGCGAGAGCCGAAGCAGAGAAAAAGGCAAGGGCCCAAGCCGAGGAACGGGCCGAGGCGGAAAGGCAGGCCAGGTCCGAGGCGGAGGAGAAAGTGAGGTCTTATGCAGAAGCGCTGGCCGAAGCAGGGAGGAAGCTGGAGGTGGAGGTTCGAGCACGGACCCAGGCTGAAGAAGAGCTAAAGGCCGAAAGTGAAGTCAGACGCGCCGCTCAAGAGAAGGCGGCAGTCGAGGCAGAACGGAGAGCGAAAGCACAGGAAAGAGCGGAAGCGGAGTCGGAAGCCAGAATTGAAGCCGAGCAGAGGGCAGGTGCTGAGGCGGAGGCCAGAGCTGCGGCTGAGCGGCGGGCACGAGTTGAATTGGAGGAGAAGGCACAGGCCTATGGAGAGCTGCTGGCGAGAGCCGAAGCAGAAAAAGAGGCAAGGGCCCACGCCGAGGAGCGAGCCGAGGCAGAAAGGCAGGCCAGGTCTGAGGCAGAGGAGAAAGTGAGGTCTTATGAGCAGGCGCTGGCCGAAGCACAGTGGAAGCTGGAGTCAGAAGCTCGTGCAAGAACGGAAGTGGAAGAAAAGTCAAGGGCCGAAATCAAAGCTCGGCACAGGGCCGAGCAGGAGGCCCGCACCGAGTCCGTAAAAACGGCGGGGCTCGAAGCCGAGCTTAGGACTGTAGCCAGTGCCAGGGCTGAGAGAATAGCCAAAGCTGAAGCGAAGGCGGCAGCCAAAGCGAGGGCGAAAGCTGAAAAGGGGCGTTATCCCCAGGCGATAGCCAAGGCCGAAGAGCGGTTAGAAGCTGAAGCCAGGGCGAGGACGGAGGCAGAAGAGAAACTTAGAGGTGAAAGCGAAGCGCGGCGCGGCGCCCAAGAGAAGGCGGCGCTCGAAGCAGAGGAAAGAGCCAAGGCACAGGCAAGAATGGAAGCCGAGTCGAAAGCCAGAGCTGAGGCCCAGCAGAGGGCCATGGCGGAGGCACAGGCCAGAGTTGCGGTTGAGCGGCAGGCACGAGTTGAATTTGAGGAAAAGGCGCGCGCCTATGGAGAGCTCCTGGCGCGAGCCGAAGCAGGAGAAAAGGCAAGAGCTCAGGCGGAGGAGCAAGCCGCCGTCGAAAAACACGTCAGGTCTGGGGCGGAAAAGCAGGTGAGGTCTTATGCGGAAGCGTTGGCCGAAGCAGAAAAGAAGCTGGGGGTGGAAGTCAGAGCGAGTTCGGAGGCGCAAGAAAGGTTGAATGCCGAACTTGAAGCGAGGCGCTGCGCTGAAGAGAAGGCGGCAGTCGAAGTCCGGGAAAGAGCGAAGGCTGAGGCAAGAATGGAAGCAGAGTCGAAAGCGAGAGCTGAGGCCGAGCAGAGGGCCGGCGCGGAGGCGGAGGCCAGAGCCAGAGTTGAACGGCAGGCACGAGTTGAATTGGAGCAGAAGGCACGGACCTGCGGAGAGTTGCTGGTGCGGGCTGAAGAAGAAAAGAAGGCAAGAGTGAAGGCCGAGGAGGCAGCCGCTACTGAAAGACAGGCCAGGTCTGAGGCGGATGAGAAAATCAGGTCTTGTACCGAGGCGCTGGCCGAAGCAGAGAGGAAACTGGAGGCAGAAGTTCAAGCGAGAGCAGAGGCAGACGAGAAATTGAGGGCCGAAAGCGAAAGCCGGGGCGGAGTTGAAGGCGAAGGACCGGCCGGAAGCGAACGAGGGCCAATCGCGATTCGTGAAATATCAGCGGGGACTGCAAGCTGTCAAGGTTGCGGCAGGAGGGATTTTCGAGAGGAGCAGTTGCATAGAGCCGATTCGGGCGGGCTGTTCTGTGAGGATTGCCTCAAGGCATTGCCAACGTGATGCTTATCGTTGGCGAATCGCTTAGAGGGTCCAGGCTCAATACGACTTAGGGGCTTTTCAGAGACCGTGTGCCGGGGGCCGCGTCGTTCCAGCGTCAGTTTAGATGGGGTAACGATCCATGTCGGCGCGGCGGAGGCCCTCGATCGGGGGTACTTCTCGGGCTCGGGTTCTTCTTTTGCCCTTTATTTTCTTTCGCATTTTGGCATTTTCGTCCAAATTAGTCATTTTGGTTGATACGCGCAAGCGCGAGGGGGAATAATAATTTCTGCATAAAAGAGGGGTGTTGTTACGTCTTGTCAGGTGATTGGATCTGGATGAATCAGGAATTCTTTGTTTACTGAGCTTACCATGAACAGAGATTTTGTGAGTGCAAAGCCGGGTGGATTGCCTTTGTTGGTCGCCATGTGGACGCTGATTGGCGTAAATGCGGGCTTTGTATTTGGCGGCAAAGATGTTGGACTATCTGAATTGCCGGCGGCAGTTCGTGTAACCATAGTGCGGGAGACTAAAGGCTTTGAGGTCGATGGAATCGACAGTGAAAACGATGGCGGCAAGGTTGTTTACCAGGTTGAGGCGGAAAGTCGGGACGGCAGGCGAAACGAGATGGTCGTGGGCGAGGACGGCTCGCTGATGGAAAAGGACGAGCAGCTCAGAGGTGAAGACTTGCCCGGGCCGATCGCCGAGGCGGTAAGGGAATCGGTTGGAGACGTCGTTTTCTTCAGGATCAGAAGGACGGTTTCTGCCAAGGCTGATGTGAAATACGATATAGAGGCGGACACGGAAGATTCCGAGATTGTGCTGCAGGTCGCCGGGGACGGCAGTATTATCAACAAAGACGTCAAGGCCATCGACCGCAACAGCATCGAGAAACATGGCGCCTTGTGCCCTGCCAGAAGGCATCTGATCAAGTTGAGATACCAGTTGAAGTTGGCTGCTTTCGGAGATTCGCGGGGCGTTAAGGGGATCAATCCGATGTATTTTTTCGGGGAGGAGAACAGGAAATATCCGATGGCGTTGAATTTCAGCGATGACGGTGCGGGACTGGGGCGCACCAAGGCGATAGTGGAGGATTATCTGCCGCTTGCGCCTAATCTTGAGTGGGTGGTTTACGAAACGTCACCACGTATTTTCAATAGATATTATGAAAACTGGGGCGCTGAAGGCATCCAGGTGGGCAGTGCCTATCGTACCGATAGAATGGGCTGGGGAGTATGGAAAAAGAAGAATACCGGACTGGTGCCGAGAAGCGATCCGGATTTGAAACGCGGCCATCCGGTTGGAGATGAAGTTGAAGATCGCGTTGGGAAGGATGACTTCGCAGACGAGGATGACAAGAAGAAGGCAAGGGAAAGACTCAGCCGGGGACGATACGAGCTCGACACCAAACGAGTCAGTGCTTTCGAATCGATAATCCAGGTGCTGGAAAAGCGAAACGTCAAGTTTCTTGCGTTCATGCCGCCGATCCATCCGGTATCTGCGGGACAGCCTTGCACCGATGACGATGGGACTACCCGCGAGGCTTACGATGAACTCGCGGCGAAAATGAAGGCGTTCGAGAAAAAGTACGCCAATTTCTATTTCGTGGATGTGAACAATAAGGGCAGGCACAAGATTCCGGGTACGGACTTCGAGGATATGGATCATCTCAACAAACAGGGCGCGAAGAAATTGACGCTGATGCTGAACGATTTCATAATGGCCGTTGATTCGGGCAAGAAGACCGGCGTAAAACAACCGTTATAGTCGGGGATAAGTGGTTTAACTAAATTTAGGAGAATTGTTATGTTCAGAGGAATTATGTGTGCATTGTTGCTGGCGTGGACAATTGCTTTTTCTGCGACGGCAAATGGGGCCGGTGCAGAGCTTGAACAGGGCCTTGTCGGCTGGTGGAAGATGGACAATATCCAGGACGCCAAGGTTATCGATTCGAGCGGTAAGGGCAACGACGGAGAGATTGTCGGTATCTGCGAGCCGGCAGAAGGCTTTGTCGGCAGCGGTGCTTTGCAGATAACCAACGGCGGGGTCAAGATTGCCGACAGCCCGTCGCTTCATCCTGCGCGGTTTACAATTGCGATGTGGGTGAAGTGGGCCGACGGGCAGGGTGCGCTGGCCCGGCTGCTGCAACTGGGCAACGACAACAAGGAAAGCATTGTTATCCTTGGCGGCGGCGGAGCGAGTGACAGCGGGCCCAGCGCCAATGTCTTTTACTTTACAATGTTTGGAAGCTCCACCGGAGAGGGTGCAGACTCGTTCGCAGTCAAGGCGCCTGGAGTATTCGAAGGCGGTAAATGGCGTCATATTGCAGCGATCTACGACGGATCGGAGATGCTGTTGTATGTTGACGGCGAGGTCGTGGGCAAAAAGACAATAGGCGATGTCAAGCTTTTTGGCGTGGAGGGCAATCCGCTGGCAATAGGTTGTCGCCCGCCGAATATGGACAGGACCTTTAACGGTGTTGTCGATGACGTTCGTATGTATGACAGAGCTTTGTCGGCGGACGATGTCCGGAAGCTTTATGTGTGGAAAGGCGGGAGTGCTGATAAGGCGGCACTGCCTAATCCCGCCGACAAGAGCGTGAATGTTCTTCCGAATCAGAAACTTAAATGGATGAAGGGAGCGAACGCGGAGTCAAGCGCCGTTTACTTCGGTACGGATGAGACGGCTGTAAAGAATGCTAAAATCGCCGTGGCGAAGACGGGCAATGAGAGTTACGATCCGGGAGTACTTGAATTTGATACGACTTATTTCTGGCGGGTCGATTCGCTGGCGAATGGCAAGATATCGCAAGGTGACGTTTGGAGCTTCAGCACCGTCGCGGGAAAAGCCGAAGATCCGACGCCCGACCCATTGCTCAAGAACGTCGATACGAATATTAAGCTGACGTGGAAAGCAAGCCCGCTTGCGAAGTCGCACGATGTTTATTTCGGCGACGATCTTGACAAAGTTGCAAACGCGACAAAGGGATCGAAGCTGCATAAAGGGACGCTCGGACTCGGCAAAGAGATTTTGTATCCGGGTAAGCTCGAAGAAGGTAAATATTATTACTGGCGTGTCGATGAAAATTGCGCAGCCGGGGTCGCAAAGGGCGATGTTTGGCAGTTCCGGACAAAGGGCGGCGGGCTCGTTATTCAGGTCGATCTGGCGGTGAAGACGTGCGACAATTCGGAGCTTTATCCGGGACTTGCAAAACCCGGATGGACGATATGGGCATCGAATGCCTGGACGGATATGTATATGCACGACCATCAGATTTTCCCCTTGAAGGAAGACGGTTCCGGGCTTGACGAGGGCGGCATAAACGGTACCGGCGTCACTCTCTGGTTTACGACCGGCAACGAGGGACAACTTGGTATCGGCGCAAAGGGTATCTGCCGTGATAACCTCGGGGGCGGGGGATGTCCGAGCGGAGTTGCTCAAGGCGATCCGATTGCGAATAGCTGGGCTTACGGCGTGGACTGGGTGGGGCCTTACGCAGGTGATTTATTGCTTGTGATCCGGGGTCTGCCTGCGGGTGTTTACCAGGTTAACAGTTATCACAATTTCTGGGAGCCATGTACGCAATCGACTCGCAACTGTCTTAACTGTGACTGCGGTATGCCTCCTATGCCTTCTGTTACCGCTGGTCCGCTGCCTAAGCAACTTCTATCGTTGGATGCCGACGGTAATCCCATGCCAGGCGGCTGGACTTACAAAGCGAGTCTGCCGGTAGGGACGGGCAAGGGAGTTAAGTCAATTCAGAATGCTTATAATGTTGCTCCGCAGCATGTTTACAAGGATTCGGAACTGGTTCCTTCGGTGATCAAGTTTGAGACGGACGGTTCTGATGTGCTGGTGATCTATCAGGCAGACAGGACCGAGCCGTTGTATCCTGACTGTGCACGTAAAGGACGTGAGGGCGCCCGAGGAATACTTAACGCGTTCGAGATTATCGCTGTGGACTAAATAAGGCTGGAAGTTATTAATGTAAGGCTCTTTGTAAATCAGGAACTCCGGGGATAACGTAATTATTAGTGAAAGGAGAACAAAGATGTCTAAGAAATTGAGTCTGTTAACGTCTTTGGTTATGGTACTGGTTTTGGCCGGCGGCGCTTTGGCGGTCGAAACGCTGGTGGTTCCGCAGGGGACTACGCACACCGTGACCGGCAAGGAAGCGTACAACAGTTTCGAAGTTGCCGGCACTTTGATCGTTGAAAAAGGCGGAGAACTCACCGCCGGTCTTGGAACAGATAAGCCAAGGTCCACTATTGATGGTAACGAAGCCAAAGTTATTGTCAACGGCGGCACTATCAAACTCAACTCCAGGATCAATGTCGGCTATACGAATAATGCCACCATCATCATGAATGGCGGTCTTTTCAGAATTGGTAACGCCGACAGCAGTGACGATTTGGGTGATATTAAGCTGCCCGACTCGGGTGGTGGAACTCAGCGGATTATTTTGAACGGCGGGCTTTTGTGGGCGCATCGATGCCAGATGAAGTATACCGTAACCGACGACGCAAAGATAATCGTTGCCGGCGGCGAAATGCGTCTTGATACGATGGGAGACAACGATCCGGGAGAGTCATACGATCCTAACGACTGGCTGGCTGCCGGCAGGCTTCTGCTCGCTGAAGACAAAGGTTACAGTGGGCTGGTCATTTCACCCAACACTCCAGCTGCGGACTATTACAAGATTTCGGCAATTGGTTTAAAGACAGGCGAAACGCTGGTGGTTCCTCAGGGGACTACGCACACCGTGACCGGCAGGGAAGTGTACGACAGTTTTGAAGTTGCCGGCACTTTGATCGTTGAAAAAGGCGGAGAACTCACCGCCGGGCTTGGAACAGAAAAGTCTACGATTGATGGTCTCGAAGCCAAAGTTATTGTCAATGGAGGTGTCATTAACCTCAACTCGAGGATCGATGTTGGCAATGACAGCAATGCCACCATCATTATGAATGGCGGCCTTTTCAGAATTGGTAACGCCGACAGCATTGATGATGCTGGTGATATTAAGATGCCCGACGACGATGGCGGCCATCAGCGGATTATTTTGAACGGCGGGCTTTTGTGGGCGCATCGATGCCAGATGAAGTTTGCCGTAACCGATGACGCAAAGATAATCGTTGCCGGCGGCGAAATGCGTCTTGATACGCTCGGAGTCGGCGATGACCCAGGAGAGCCAGAGTCATACGATCCTAACGACTGGCTGGCTGCCGGCAGGCTTCTGCTCGCCGAAAACAAAGGTTACACTGAGCTGGTCATTTCACCCAACAGTCCAACTGAGAACTATTACAAGATTTCGGCGATCGGTGCAAAGGCAGACGATTGATGAAACGGCTATCAATGCAATGGCGGTAGGCGTAAAGGAGATTGAAGAATCGACGATTTTAGAGGAACATGCAATGAACAATGCAATGAAGTTTTCCTCATGTTTGCTGATTTGTATCGCGACGCTCTCGAATGTCCGCCTTTAAGCCGTAATGACCGGTGGAAATGGGTGAAGTAACCTTATATTTCAAAAGGGAAAACCAGTGAGAAGATTTGTGTTTTTAGTTGCGTTACTGGTCTTGTTGTCGGATACGGTGAGTTTTGCTGTTACTGATGGGCTTGTCGGCTGGTGGAAGATGGACAATATCCAGGACAGCAAGGTTATCGATTCGAGCGGTAATGGCAACGACGGAGAGATTGTCGGCATCTGTGAGCCTGTCGAAGGTTTTGTCGGCAGCGGCGCTTTGCAGATAACCAACGGCGGGGTCAAGATTTCCGACAGCCCGTCGCTTCATCCTCCGCGTTTTACAATTGCGATGTGGGTGAAGTGGGCCGACGGGCAGGGAGCGCTGGCCCGGCTTTTGCAATTGGGCAACGACAACAAGGAAAGCATTGTTATCCTTGGCGGCGGCGGAGCGAGTGACAGCGGGCCCAGCGCCAATGTCGTATTCTTTACAGTCTTTGCAAGCTCCACCGGAACTGAAGCAGACGCGTCCACTGTCAAGGCGCCGGGAGCGTTCGAAGGCGGTAAATGGCGTCATATCGCAGCGATCTACGACGGATCGGACATCTTGTTGTATGTTGACGGCGAGGTCGTGGGCAAGAACACAATAGGTGATGTCAAGCTTTTCGCCGTCGAGGGCAATCCGCTGGCAATAGGTTGTCGCCCGCCGAATATGGACAGGACCTTTAACGGTGTTGTCGATGACGTTCGTATGTATGACAGAGCTTTGTCGGCGGAAGATGTCCGCAAGCTCTATGTGTGGAAAGGCGGGAGTGCTGATAATGCGGCACTGCCCAATCCTGCCGACAAGAGCGTGAATGTTCTTCCGAATGAGAAACTTAAATGGATGAAGGGATCAAACGCCGAATCGAGCATTGTTTATTTCGGTACCGATGAGGCATCTGTGAAGAACGCCAAATCCAGCGACCCGGAATACAAGACCTCGACAACTAAGGAAAGTTTCGATCCGGGTCGGCTTGAATTTGATAAGGATTATTTCTGGCGAGTCGATTCGGTGGTGAAGGGTGCGGCACAGCCAAAGCCTGCTGCGACTGACGGTCTTGTCGGATGGTGGAAGTTTGACGAAGGGGGAGGGGAAAAGGTTGCAGATTCGAGCGGGCACGGTCACGACGGCAAGGTGTTCGGGGTGACGAACTGGGAGAAGGGTCACATCGGTAACGGCGCATTGAAGATAACCAACTTTCAAGAGGGAGAAAACATAACCAACGGCGGGGTTGTGATTGACGACAGCCCGCTGCTTCGTCCTTCGCGGTTTACAGTTGCGATGTGGGTGAAGTGGTCTCGCGATTTCCGGCAAAAGGCGTTGAACCGTCTGCTTCAAAAGGGCAACGACAACAACGAAACCTTTGTCATTCTTGGCGGCGGCGATAACCGCGGGAATGCCGATAATGCGTTAAGCTTTGCGATCGCCCAGGAAACCAGAGGAGACGTATATAGTGTTTCCGCGAAGGGAACGTTCGAAGGCGGCAAATGGTATCATGTAGCAGCGACCTACGACGGGGCGGACATGTTATTGTATGTTGACGGTAAGGTCGCGGGCAAGAATTCGATAGGCGATGTCAAGCTCATAGCCGTTGAGGGCGAGCCGTTGGTAATAGGCAGTCGCCCGCCGAATATGGACAGGGGCTTTGACGGTGTTGTCGATGATGTTCGTATATATAACAAAGCATTGTCGGCCGAAGATGTCGGCAAGCTCTATGAGTCGAAAGGCGGCAATGCGAATGGAGTATCGCAAGGTGACGTTTGGAGCTTCAGCACCCTCGCGGGAAAAGCCGAAAATCCGACGCCCGACCCGTTGCTCAAGAACGTCGATACGAATATTGAGCTGACGTGGAAGGCGAGCTCGCTTGCGAAGTCGCACGATGTCTATTTCGGCGACGATCTTGACAAAGTTGCAAACGCGACAAAGGGATCGAAGCTGCATAAAGGGACACTCGGACTCGGCAAAGAAATTTTGGATCCGGGTAAGCTAAAGGAAGGCAAGTATTATTACTGGCGTGTCGATGAAAATTGCGATGCCGGGGTCGCAAAGGGTGATGTTTGGCAGTTCCGGACAAAGGGCGGCGGGCTCGTTATTCAGGTGGATCTGGCGGTAAAGACGTGTGACAATTCGGAGCTTTATCCGGGGCTGGCAAAACCCGGATGGACGATATGGGCATCGAATGCCTGGACGGATATGTATATGCACGACCATCAGATTTTCCCGTTAAAGGCCGACGGTTCCGGGCTTGACGAGGGCGGCATAAACGGTACCGGCGTCACTCTCTGGTTTACGACTGGAAACGAGGGACAACTCGGTATCGGCGCCAAGGGTGTCTGCCGGGATAACCTCGGGGGCGGGGGATGCCCGAGCGGAGTTGCTCAAGGCGATCCGATCGCGAATAGCTGGGCATACGGCGTGGACTGGGTAGGGCCTTACGCAGGTGATTTATTGCTTGTGATCCGGGGTTTGCCTGCGGGCGTTTACCAGGTCAACAGTTATCACAATTTCTGGGAGCCGTGTACTCAGTCGACCCGCAACTGTCTTAACTGTGACTGCGGTATGCCTCCTATGCCTTCTGTTACGGCTAATCCGCTGCCTAAGCAGCTCCTCTCATTGGATGCCGACGGTAATCCCTTACCAGGCGGCTGGACTTACAAAGCGAGTCTGCCGGTAGGGACAGGCAAGGGAGTCAAGTCGATTCAGAATGCTTACAATGTTGCTCCGCAGCATGTTTACAAGGATTCGGAATTGGTGCCTTCGGTGATCAAGTTCGAGACAGACGGTTCCGATGTGCTGGTGATCTATCAGGCCGACAGGACCGAGCCGTTGTATCCTGACTGTGCACGTAAAGGACGTGAGGGCGCACGAGGAATACTCAACGCGTTCGAGATTATACAAACGGAGGCAAATTAGTATTATATTTGAAAGGTAGATACAATGAGAAGAATGACAAAGCTGTTTTTGTTTCTGAGTTGCATTTGCATAACAGGTGTGTCGAACCTCGTTTATGCAGCAGCGGACGTCACGGCACTTCCGGCGGCGGTTCAGGCGGTCGTACAGCGAGAGTTTGCCGGGGCGACTATTACCGAAATCAACGATGGTGAGTTCGACGGGACGCCCGTGTATGAGATCGAGGGAACGTCGGCCGGCGGCATGGATTTTGAGTTAGAGGTCGGCAAGGACGGAACCCTTTATCAAAAAGATGAGAAGGTTCGTTTGCAGGACGTTCCGGCGGTGGTACTTGCTACGCTCAAGAAGCAGCTCGGCGATGTGGGGCCGGGCGACTTGAAGCGAATGACCGAGTATGGCATGGTTTACTACGAGATCAAGGCTCAAGGCATGGGCAAAGAGGTCGGGCTGAAGATCAAGGCCGACGGGAAAATCTTGGAGAAGGAAGTCAATGGCGAAAAAATGGATGATTTTTCTTCACCTATCTTTGGCTCCGCTGGGTCGGACTCGGCCGCCGAACCGGGTAGTGATGCACTGCCTCTGCAGTATTTGGGGCCGGACCTTCCGGACAAGACAGCACCGGACGGGCGGCTGATGTACAGCCCCGGAGTGCAGAACATCCAGGTCGCGCGGGCGAACCGCAGGCATCCTCCGGCGTTTCCCGAGGGGACAGAAAACGAAAAGGGCTGGACCTATCAGCACCATGTGGGCATCGGCGAATGGAAGGGCAAGCTTTACGGCATCTGGGACATGACGCACGTGGGCGAGGACAATCCGCCGGTGCGTGTTGTTTACGCTACGAGCGATGACGGATTCCACTGGACGGGGCCCAAGGATTTGTATCCTTTCAACAAGGCTTACAACTCGCGTTTTTATTTCTTCCATTCGAGCAACGACCGTATGCTGGTCTTCGCATCCGGGTGGTATCCGACAGACAACGTCGCCGAGGACCGGAAGGACAGGTTGTATGTTCGCGAGATTACGGCGGACCACAAGCTGGGCGAAATCTATACTTTGATCAAACCGGCGGCGGGACATCCGCCTGCCTATACGGAAAGCAAGGACGCCGGTTTTCTGCAGGCGTGTCGCGAGGCGCTCAGCAACAAGCCGCTGCTCGAACAGGCAGACTACGGCATATTGCTGGGCGACAAGAAGATAAAATGGCACGATGGCAAGAACTGGCCGGGCGGCAAGATACCCTCTATCGGCGGAGACCTTTGGATATTCGGTAAAGCCATGAATTTCTACCACCGCAAGGACGGTGTGCTGGTTGCCAACTGTAAAATGGGCTGGGCGACAATATCGAGAGATGAGGGCGAGACCTGGTCGTTTCCGACAATTCCCCCAGGAATCAAAGGCGGCGGCGGAAAGACCTGGGCACAGGCGACGCCGGACGGCCGGTACGCCATGATCTACATTCCGCAAGACGATGATCGGTATCCGATGGCAGTTACGACCAGTGATGATGGCATTACGTTCAGGGACATGCGAGTGATTCACGGCGAGGTCCCGCCGGAGCGGTACGAGGGCAGAGCCAAGCCCCTTGGTCCGCAGTATCTGCGAGGACTGAGTGAATGGGGCAGCGACGGGTCACGTAATGAGAAGGACTGCATCTGGACGATCTACAGCGTGAACAAAGAGGATATCTGGGTCAGCAGGCTTCCGGTGCCGATTGTTGCTGAAGGAAGACATGCAAACGACAATTTCGACAATATCGCGGTCGGACCGAGAGTGCCCGAGTGGAACACATATTCTTCGCTTTGGGCGCCGGTGAGTATCGCGGCAGATGGCAGTAACCATTACCTGCAGCTCGAGGACCGTGAGCCTACCGACTATGCCCGTGCGATTAGAACGTTCCCGGTCAGCAAGACTGTGAATGCAAGTTTTCGCGTTGCCGCCGGCCAAACCGACCGCGGCAGGCTCGAAGTTGAGCTGCTGGGTGAATTGGGCACGCGTCCGGTGCGGATCATTGTCAACGATCATGTCACCAAGGCCGATGAATGGCTGAACTATGAGATTAAAGCTGATTGTGCGGCGGGTAAGTATGCTGTTGCCGTGAACGGCCGCAAAGTGCTCGGAGAGGGAATCTTTGCGGAACCATCTTCAATGGTGTATGCACTTTCCTTCCGCACGGGGGAGTATCGCGGCAACCCCGGGGAGCGAGCCAGACGTGACATCCCCAACAGCGAAGAGCCTCTGGAGAACGTTGTTTACCGCATTGACGATGTGAAGACGGGAAATCCCTGATTCGGATTTGCCAGATAAATTCGGCACAAAAAACTGAACGTGTGTATTCTATGACGATTGGAGGTAAGTTGATGCGAACTCGAAATGCAATTGCAAACAGCCTTATCATAACCCTTATCGCATGCGGTGGTCTTGGATACGCCGAGGAGGGTCCAAAGCAGGTCAAGGACATCTTCAGCGGTGACAAACCGGGTGTGAGTTGGGACGGGTCGGTTTGGTATCTTGACTCTGACCCTGAGAGGCTGTTCGTCAACTCCGACGGCGATCTGGAGTGGACGCCGAAGGGAAGAGAGCAGTTTGTCACCAGTATCGCCGAGCAGCGTTTGAGCCGTGTGGGCGATGTGGTGGAAAAATCTTATATGTTTATGAGCGACGGCAAGCATGATTGCCCGGACTGCCTGAAATGTCCGGACAGTTGCTTCGACGATGACATTACGTGTCTGGCCGGAACGAGTGACATCCGGGTGGGATTGTTCGAGTCGGTTGAAAGAGGCCCCGATCACGACGGCTATAAAGGCTTCAAAGGTTACAACTTCCGTTTTGGTCCTAACATGATGGCAGGGCCCACGCGCCTGGTGGATTGTACCGGCGAGGTCCACAAGACGGGCATGTTCGGCAAGAAACCCGTCAACAGGGATGACCTTATGAGCAGAAACGCCGGCCTCATGGGGCGCATTCCGGGCTTGGAGCTTCCGCCGGGCGAGTATTCCTTCTTCAATGTGAGACTTGAGCGTCTCTCGGCGAAAAGCGTGCAATTGTCGATTACGCTGAACGACAGAACCATCCGGTATACAGACGATTCCGCCGAGGACCAGCCGCAGAAGATTGATGTCTTTGCCGTTTCGATGCGTAACAAACGCCCTTACACACGACTTGTGCTCAAGGCCCTGAAAACAGAATCTGTGTCGCGGCAGGCCAAATAGCGGACCAGGATTATTCGGCCCAAACGGCCGATTGTCGGCAGCGCTATTGCAGAATTGACATGCAGGAGATTGTTGTTTATAAAGGAAGATATTATGTTCGGGAATTTTGAAAACAGTCGTTTTGCCGGAAAGACTCATAGAAAGGCTTTCTTGCTGATTCTCATCCTTTGTATCTCTGTGGCCGGCGCCAAGGACCTTTTGCTTTCTGAATTGCCTCAGGCGGTTCAGGTTACGATAGAACGTGAGACGAAGGGCTTTGAGCTTGAGGATATCGACAGTGATAATGATGACGGCAAGCTTGTTTATCAGGTTGAGGCGGAAAGTGCCGACGGTAGAAGAAGCGAGTTTGTCGTTGCCGAGGACGGTTCGCTGCTCAAATTTGACGGACAGCTTAGAAGTGAAGACCTGGCCGGGCCGGTTGTGGAGGCGGTAAGGAAAGCGGTCGGTGATGTCGTTTTCTTCAGGATCACAAAGAGGGTGACTCCCACCGAAACACTGAATTACCATATAGAGGCGGACACGGAAGCTACCGAAATCAGCCTGCAGATCGCCGCCGACGGCACGATTATCAACAAAAACATCAGGCCCATCGACCGCAATAACATTAGTGAACAGAGCGGCCTGGGCGCGGCCAGGAAGCTGCTGATAAAGTTGAGGAATCAGTTGAAGGTTGCTGCTTTCGGAGATTCGAGGGGCGCACACGGGATAGATCCGCTGTATTTTCTCGGAGAAGAAAACAGGAAATATCCGATGGCGTTGAATTTCAGCGAGTCCGGGTCGGGGCTGGGGCGCTGCAAGGCGATAATCGAGGACTACCTCCAGCTTGCACCTAATCTTGAGTGGGTGGTGTACGGTACGTCACCGCGTATCTTTAACAGATATTATGATAACTGGGGAGCCGATAGTATCAAAGGCGGCACTGCCTATCGTTCCGATAGAATGGGCTGGGGAGTGTGGAAAAAGAAGGATACTGAACTGGTGCCGAGAAGCGACCCTGATTTGGGCCGAGACCATCATATCGGATATGAAGTTGAAGACCGCGTCGGGAATGATGAATTCGAAAGTGAGGATGAAAAGGCAGACGCGAGGAATAGTCTCCGCAGGGGACGATACGAGTTCGATGCCAGGCGAATGAGGGCTTTCGAGTCGATGATCCAGGTGCTCGAAAAGCGAAACGTCAAGCTGCTTGCGTTCACCCCGCCGACCCATCCGGTCTCTGCGGGACAGCCTTGCGCCGACGACGACGGGACCACCCGGGAGGCTTACGATGAACTCGTGGCGAAGATGAGGGCCTTCGAGAAGAAGTATCCCAATTTCCATTTCTTCGATGTGAACAATAAAGGCAGGCACAAGATTCCGGGGGTGGACTTCGATGATATGGACCATCTCAACCAACAGGGCGCGAAGAAGCTGACGCTGATACTTAATGATTTCATGAGTGCTGTCGATTCGGGCAAGCAGGTCGCCGGGGTGCAAAGCGGCGGCAACTAAAGGACTTATCTATCGGTTCAGATTATGGCCTCCCATTTGAACGCCCACAATATGCCGGTTGCCGATGTTGGCGAGTCATCCCCTGCTGTGTCAGGTAAGAAATGGCTGTTGGTCTTTTTTGGTATAGCGGCTTTTTTTGTGCTTGACCGGGCGAGCCTGCTGCTTATCCCGCGGCAGTATCGAAGTGTGCCGGATATGGATCAATATCACACGCTTTACTACTCTGAGAAGATTCAACGGTTTAACGAAATCGCCGGTCAGCTTGAGACGGTGGTTCTGGGAGACTCGCGGGCACGTCACGGGGTGGACCCACAGTTCTTTGCGAATCAGTCGGATGAGAAGAGCATCACGGCCTTTAATTTTGCGCCGGCGAGCAGTGGAATCGAATTCACGGATATTCTTGTTCGCGAATATCTATGCGACCTTCCGCGTCTGCGGACAATCGTGTGGGGAGTTTCGCCGCGGATCTTCAATCGGTACTGGCAAGATCCTGTCTGCGAAATGTTCGCAGCAAGTCAGGGCTACAATTCGGACCGTCTGGCCGCTGACAGGGCCTTATCTCGAAGGGGGATACGGGCGGCCGTCAGGCTGGGAACGAACCGGATGTTGAGCGGCCTTTCTGCCACATTCGCACATCGTTCCAAGCTGAAATCCATAGTTCTGGACCGTTTGTCGTCGAAGGGCTCAAAGCGTCACTTCCACAACGAGCCGGTGATTCCGATGAACGCCTGGGGATTCATGGAGTTACCGGAATCCGAGGTTGTTGATGTAGCCGACCGGGGTGAGGTTGAGAAGATTCTGAGGTCGGTGGAATCCGGGAGGTTCGAATTGGACCGGCGGCGCCTGGAGCGGTTCAGAGAGTTGATCGGCTTTCTTGGGACGCGGAACATCCGGCTTTTTTGCTTTGTGCCTCCGATGCATCACAGCCTCACACAGAGCCGTGTCGCTGATGCCGACGGCACGCCGGATGAGGATTACGGGGAGCTGACGGCGGCCTTGAATGGGCTCGAAACCCAGTTCGGCAATTATTACTTTGTTGATCTTCATCGTGGGGGCGACAATGGTTTCACAGATGCCGAGTATGGTGACTTCGAGCATCTGAATCGCGCCGGTAGCCGGCGTCTTAGTCTGATGCTCGGCGAACACCTCAATCGGATACTTGAAGAATCTCCGCGGCAAATCCCAACAGCAACTGCGGGCCCAATAACAGGAACCACATCGGATGTGGGGGAAAGGGCATCGCCGAACAGCGCCTCTGATATTCGGCAGGCAACTGTGTCAGATGGTTCGGATACGGTGCCGCCGGAAATCAAAAGCCACCTAGGCAAACTTGACTATATGGTTGGCGCGTTTCCGCCGGATAATCGCCCGTTAATCTGGGCGAAATATGAGGATGAAGGTTCCGGCATCGACCCGGCGTCCGTTCGCCTGTTCATGGACGATGAGGACATCACAGCAAAGTGCACGATTACGCCTTCCAAAATCAGTTTCAAGCCGGCAAAAACACTCAAGGCCCCCAAGCATTACATTTTCAAGGTCATCGTCTCGGACAGGGCAGGTAACAAGAGCGAGCTTGTCTGGGAGATTCTTCTGAAGCCATGCTGATTGTCTCGGGAAAGGACTGAGAGCATACATGTGGTTCAACAGCATCGACTTTCTCTGGTTCATTCTGATTGTGCTGCCCATCTACTATGCCTTGGGGGCAATCCGTACCGGGCGGGGGCTGCCGCGTGTTCTGTTCCTGCTTGTCTCGAGCTACTTCTTCTACATGTACTGGAATCCGGTCTACATCATTTTGATCGTCGCATCGACGGTGCTGGATTACTTATGCGGATTGGGTTTCCTGAAGTGGCCGAAAGACAAACACAAATGGTTGGTCGCATTGAGTGTGTGCGGCAATATCGGAATCCTGGCTTTTTTCAAGTACGGACGGTTCTTCTATCAAAATGCCCGGGCAATCGGCGCGTCACTCGGGTTCGAGCTTCCGGAATATCCTGAGGGGTGGGACTTTGCGCTGCCTGTCGGGATTTCGTTCTACACATTTCAGACAATGTCCTACACTATCGACCTGTACCGCGGGAAAGCGGAGGTGGAGAGGAGCTTCTGGCGTTTTGCGCTTTTCGTGGCGTATTTTCCCCAGTTGGTGGCCGGTCCGATTGAAAGGGCAAGTCACCTTATCGGCGAAATCAAACACGGGGTGACCATTGGCCGTCCCATCGACCTTATGGGGGCGGTTCAGCAGATAACATACGGTCTTTTCAAGAAAGTCGCCGTCGCCGACAGCATCGGAATGCTGATTAACCCGATTTTCGCAAACCCGGACCAGTACAGTGGAGCTCAAATCCTGACGGCGTCGATTCTCTTTTCTTTCCAGATCTACGGGGATTTCTCCGGTTATACCGACATTGCGATAGGTGTGTCCAAGCTGTTCGGCATTCGAATCTGCACGAACTTCTTTTTCCCTTATTTTACGACGAACATCAGGAGTTTCTGGCGCACGTGGCATATTTCGTTGAGCTCCTGGCTGAAAGATTACCTTTACATTCCGCTTGGCGGCAACCGCAAAGGGCGAATTCGCACGTATGCCAATTTGCTTACCACCATGCTGCTGGGTGGATTGTGGCATGGCGCAAGCTGGAATTTTGTGCTCTGGGGATTTCTGCATGGACTGTATCTTGCGGCTCACCGACTCGTAGGCGCTTTGAGACCGCAATCTGAGCAAACGCTTGATTCTTACAGTGTGAGTCGGGCCGTTAGAGTTCCGCTCATATTAGTCGCAGGACTATTCAATTTCTTTTTAGTTGCGCTGACGTGGATTCCATTCAGGTGCGCGACTCTTGGGGATACGGCCACCTGCCTGCGCCGCATCGTTACCTGTGTTTCGGCGCCTTCGGGTGCGCCGCTCATTGACAGCGGGCAGTTGGCCATCTGCTGGCTGCTGGTCGGGTTTGTGCTGTTGTTCGACGCTTTCTATAAATGCGAGTTCCTGTACTGGCAGGACAAGCGATGGCCTGTGGTGGTCAAGGCGCCGCTGCCGGCGATTTTTGTTTTGCTGACGATAGTGTTCGGGGCAAGCGAGGCCCAGCAGTTCATCTATTTCCAGTTTTGAGGGTTTGCACAGGGTTGGGAATATGGTGGCTCATCGGGATAGATGACCCTTGCCCCCGTGTAGCATTGTGCGCACAACCGGGCCGTTACGGCCTGCAAAAATGTGATTCTTGCATAAGAAATAGGTCTTGGCACGTTATATATGTAAGCCTTTGTTCAAGAACCCGGGGCCTGAACGGGGTATGTGTGATTTGGTGAAATCGGGCGAGAGGAATTGGTCGCGGGCACAACTCGGGGTGCGGACAAGGTTGGCGAGTTGAATTATGGCCGGCGAAAAGGTGCGTTGATCTTTGTGGTTATGCTGCTGGTAAACGGCTGAAAATGAAAGTTGTCGCGCATGTTGCTCAGGGTAGATACAGCGGTTGGGTCGTTGGTAAGAAGGTCCTGAAGAGCGCATCGTTCGCTGAAAAGGTGAATGAATTTCAGCTGGTGTCTTTCAGGACGGGTGCATACGGGCAATTAGGAGTCGGCAAGGATAAGAACGCCGACGATCTGCCCATGTGCGGCGGCCCCCTACCGGAGGCGGTTCATTATCTCAACAATGTTTCGATTTTGCCGCAGAGCCGGTTTTTCAATTCCGGTTCGGCGTGGATTGGCTTTGACATGAAAACCCGGAGGATTCATAATCCACCGGCTGAGCTCGAAAGAATCCTTGTTATGTGAAAGGGGAATTTAATGGCAACGAATCGCCGTAGTTTCTGGAAGACTTCGCTGGCGGTGGGTCTTGGCGGGGTGTTTTGCAGCGGCCTGGGCGCCGAATCGCTGATTAAGCCTAAGGCGGTCACTATCGAACAGCTTGACGCGGCCGCCGCCGCTGCCGTGCTCAAACATAAAGGCCTTACCTCACCGGTCAAGATTGCATCCATCGAGCTGTTCAAGTTTACGGCAGCCGATGACCACTATTACCTTGTCCGCGCTCGCTCCGGCGATGGCGCGGAGGGTTTTTCTTTTCCCAACAGCCGCGCCGCGTATCTTTACCCGATATTCAATGAGCTGGTGGCTCCCTACTTTGTGGGCAAGGACGCTCGTGAGCTTGAAGCACTCGTGCAGGGCGTCTACCGCCACAGGAGCAATTATAAACTACAGGGCCTCGCACTTTGGTGTCCTGTTGCGTGGGTAGAGTTCGCTTTACTGGACATGTTAGGCAGAATTATGCATAAGCCGGTTGGGGAGCTTTTTGGCGGGGTGGTTCGACGTGAGGTTCCGGCGTATGTTGCCAGCGGCAGCCGAGACACAACTGCGGAGCAGGAGGCACAGAAGCTTCAGCGTCTCGTGGCCGAGACGGGCTGCTTGGCGGTGAAGTTCAAGGTCGGAGGGCGCATGAGCAACAATGCCGATTCCATCCCCGGCCGCACAGAGGCGCTTATCCCTCTGGTCCGCAAGGTCCTCGGGCCCGATATCACCATTCAGGCTGATGCAAACAGTTCCTACGATCCCCCGAAGGCTGTTCAGGTTGGTCGTATACTTGAAGAGATTGACGCGTATATGTTCGAGGAGCCGTGCCCGTTTGATCACCTTGAAGACACAAAGAAGGTCGCCGATGCGCTGACGATCAATGTCGCTGGTGGGGAGCAGAAATCGAGCCAGCGCCGCTTTCGGTGGATGATTGCGAACAACGCGGTGCAGATTGTCCAGCCGGACCTGCACTATTACGGCGGTTTTATTCGGAGCACGCGGGTTGCGCGCATGGCGGCCGTTGCGAATATGGACATTACCCTGCATATTTCCGGCGGGCTCGGCTATTCTCAGATGATTCAGTTTGCGTCGTGCACGCCCAACATGGGGCGATTCCAGGAATATGAGGGTGGGGTGCGTGAGACCGGCGGGTGGTTCGATCCACCTATCGTTTTCAAGGACGGCGCCTTGACTGTGCCGAGCAGCCCGGGTTTCGGCATAGCCGCGGCGCAGGACCTGCTCAAGAATGCGAGCAAGATCGTTTGACTTATGAAGATAAATCACGGGGAAAGACTATGAATGGCAGAAACTGGTTCACGGCCGGGACCGGTATTGTCTTTGTCGTTTTGGGGCTGGTTTTTACAGGAGGAGCTGGAAAGGCGTATTGCGGGGCGGGGAAGATGCCGCCTTCGATTGAGAAGTGCCAAGACGAGCCGATCAGGTATGTGGGTGATGTGTTCTGTGACAAGCATTACTACGACGGCCGGCTGCGATATGCTGTCGGAGCTCACAATTATCAGGCTTATCGTGCCAGCAGGACCAAGCCGCCGGAGGGCGGTATCACAGGCTGGACTTACAACCACCAGCCTTATCTTTGCTACTGGAAGGGACGATTTTACCTGCAGTATCTGAGCAATCTGAAGGAGGAGCACGTGCCGCCGGGCCGGACCCTGATTATGGTCTCGGATGACGGGCTGAAGTGGTCGCTTCCGCGGGTGGTATTTCCGAAGTATGCTCTGCCGAGAATACATAAGAAATATGATGACGTGGGTATGGTGGATCTGCCGGCGGGGACGTTTTCGGTGATGCACCAGCGTATGGGTTTTTATGTTGCTCCGAACGGGAGGCTGCTGACGCTGGGATTTTACAGCTTCTGTCCTCATCCGCGCAAAGGCCCCAACAATGGCCAGGGGCTTGGGCGTGTGGTTCGAGAAGTGCAAGAGGATGGGACATTCGGGCCGATTTATTTCATTCGGTATAATCATTCCGCTGGGTGGAATGAGAGCAACACCAGTTACCCGTTCTACAAACAGAGTGACGACAAAGGCTTTCTTGAGGCGTGTGAGGCTCTGCTGGCCGACAAGCTGATTACTCTTCAGTGGTGGGAGGAAGACAGGGCGAAAGACGGTTTTTACACCATTGACGCCGAAGATGAGCAGCCCAAGGCTTTAAGCTATTGTCATCGGCCGGACGGAGTTGTTGTCGGCGTCTGGAAACAGCAATTGACGGCGCTGAGTCCTGACGAAGGCAGGACGTGGACAGAATTTGGAAAGAACCGAACGCTGATGACCAACGGGGCGAAGACGTGGATACAAAAGACCGATGACGGGCGTTACGCCTTAGTTTACAATCATTCGGCCACTGGTGACAACAGGTATCCTATGAGCGTGATGACCAGCGACGATTGTTACGAGTTCGATGACGTTCTGTGCATCAATGGCGAGGTTCCGCCGCTGCGTTTTCAGGGGATTCACAAACCTTTCGGGCCTCAGTATTTCCGGGGCATCGTGGAGGGCAATGGTAATCCGCCGGGAGACCACTTATGGATGACCTATAGTGTCAACAAGGAGGATATTTGGGTGTCACGAACACCGGTGCCGATTCGCGGGACGGTCGATGCACACGTAACACAGGATTTCGAGAAGGTTAGTGATGAATCCGAGCTTTCGATGTGGAATCTTTATGTGCCTCAGTGGGCGCCGATATCTATTGTGAAAGACCCGACCGGGGCACGTAATCGGTGTCTGGAGCTTCGGGACGAGGAGCCGTACGATTATGCCATTGCTCAGCGTGCGTTTCCGGAAAGCAGGAAGGTGACGGTGGGGTTTCGTGTATTTGTGAGCAAAGTCGGTCACGGCATTCTGGATGTTGAGGTTCAGGACAAACACGGATACCGGCCGACGAAGCTTCGTTTCGATGCGAACTGGCTTGCGATGGACAGGATGAAAACGGACCCGGATATGTTGCCGATTTCGACCGGCAGATGGCTGGATGTTCGAATGGAGCTTGATTGCGACAAGCAGAGCTACGCTTTACATGTGGACGGCAAAGAGGTGGATGATAATATCAAGTTCGGCGAGAAGGTCGAGACGCTCGAGCGTCTGGTTTTCAGAACGGGGCCGTGGCGCGGGTGTGTGTGGCCTTTCATTGTGGACCGACAGCCCGGAACGAAGGGACTTTATGTGGAGGATTTGGGCGGGGCGGACGACAGGTCTTCTCTGAGCGTTTATCTGATTGATGACGTGAAAACAAGGGGGGCGGCAAACTGAGGGGCGGCGTGGCCACAGGGGACGCACGGACAATGCGCCGGGTTGAATTAACGATTGAAAGGACATGTTGTGAAAAGAAGAGTGATTTTGTTTGCTGCGGCGTTGAGTTTGGCGGGGGCGGTGACATCATTTTCGGCTACGGCCGGAAGCGGTGGCCCGGGGATGCCGGGGCTGACTGGCGCCCAATACGGCGATGAGGATTTTTCCAAGGTGGAGAACCTGTCACGGCTGGAGAGTCTTGAGCGGGCGTTCTCTCAGGGCGACGGCTATGGTCGTCAGTGGTCGGCGAGATGGGAGGGTTTCATTGTGGGACCGGCCGACGGCGAGGTGCAATTCGCAGTTGAAACCGACCAGACGGCCCAGATCGAGATAGGCGGCAAGGTGGTTGTCAGTTCGGAAAACGCCAAGTCGGGCAGTATGAATATGGAAAAGGGCAAGACCTATCCGGTCGTTGTGACTTACGTCAAGGAGGGCTCGTCGTACGATAGCCGGCTGAGTATTCAGTGGAGCTGGGGCGGGCAGGCGAAAGTTGCAGTCCCTGCGGCGAGTCTTTTCCACACTGGCGAGCAGGAGCAGCAATGGCAGAGAAAGGCCGAAGAAGCCGGCGGCGACGATGGTGGTGATGACGACGGCCCGGAACTGTTGTCTGAGGATTTCGTGCTGTTCGAATCTGCCAAGCCGACGCTGGCGCACAGGATCGATCTTTCCGGGGCGAAGATTGTGGTATTGAATCCGGCGAACAAGATTGAGGCGAACGCGGCGGACATGCTTCGTGATGAGATAGAAAAGCGGACGCGGATAGGTCTGGAGATTGTTTCGCGGATGCCGGGCAACGATGTTGCGGCTATTGTTCTTGGCGTGGGTGCGGCGGTGACGAAAGAGTTCGGGTTGCCGACGGGTATGGCTATACCGGCCAAGGCTGATAGTTACGCGGTGTGGGTAGATTCGAGCAGGCGTGGTGCGGCGACGGTTTGTCTGGCGGGGCATGATGAGAGGGCGGTTTTGTATGCGGCGGGCAGGCTGCTGCGTGAGCTTGAGATGAGCAGGGACACGCTTGGGCTTGACGGTGATCTGAGGGTCGCTACGGCGCCGCGGTATGCGCTGCGTGGTCATCAGGTCGGATACCGGCCGAAGACGAATGCTTATGACGGCTGGAGCATCGATATTTGGGAGCAGTATTTCAGGGACATGATAGTATTCGGTACGAACGCGGTGGAGTTCGTTCCGCCGGAGAGTGACGACGAGGATGACAGTCCTCATTTTCCGAAGCCTAAGCTGGAAATGATGGTTGCGATGTCGCAACTTGCGGATGATTACGGGCTCGATGTGTGGATATGGTATCCGGTGGTGGACGATGACAATCTGGATGAAAAGGCAATCGCCAAGGCACTAAAGGTTCGGGAAGAGGTGTTCAGGAAGCTTCCGAGGATAGACGCGATATTTGTTCCGGGCGGCGACCCCGGAGAGGTGTATCCGGATAAGCTTTTCGCATTAATGGAAGGACTCAAGAAGGTACTGAACAAGTATCATCCGAAGGCCCAGATGTGGGTTTCCCCGCAGGGATTCGACTTCGACGGCGATGCGCCGGGTTACCTGAAGGCGTTTTACGAACAGATGGCGAAGCAGCCTGCCTGGCTTGACGGGGTGGTGTTCGGGCCGCAGGTGGCGGACGATTTGAGGGTGCTGCGTGAGAAGCTGCCGGGGCAGTATCCGATAAGGCGGTATCCGGACATTACGCATTGCCTCGATGCTCAGTATCAGGTGCCGGACTGGGACCCTGCCTTTCATGTGACGCTTTATCGCGAGCCGATCAATCCGCGGCCGCGTGCATACGCGAAGATATTCAGGGACTGGGACCAGTACACCGCCGGTTTCATCACATACAGCGAGGGAGTCAATGACGATGTGAACAAGTTTATCTGGGCGTCTCTGGGGTGGGACCCGGATATGGATGTTGAGGAAATTCTTCGGCAGTACAGCCGGTATTTTATCAGCGGGCGGTACGAGGAGAGATTTGCGGAGGGGCTGCTTTGGCTTGAGAAGAACTGGGACGGGCCGCTGCTGACGAACGTGGGTGTGTATGAGACGCTGCGGATGTTCCAGGCGATGGAGCGTCATGCGACGCCGCAGGAGAAGCTCAACTGGCGTTTTCAGCTTGCGCTTTACCGGGCGTATTATGACGCATATACGAGGCGGCGCCTTATTTACGAGACGGAGCTGGAGGAGAAGGCGATGGATGTTCTGCTTATGGCGGAAGAGCTGGGTTCGCTGACGGCGCTGGAAAAGGCGGAGACCATTTTGAACGAGGCTGAGACGAATAAGGTTGGTACGGCCTGGCGGGCGAGGACTTTCGAATTGGCTGAGGCGCTGTTTCAGAGTATAAGGATGCAGTTGAGCGTGGCCAGATACGATGCGAGGTCGGTGCGGCGCGGCGGGAATCTGGACCTGATCGATGTGCCGCTGAATAACAGCAGGGAGCTCAAGAAGCTCTTCGGGAAGATTCGCGGGCTGGGCTCGGAGGATGAGCGGGTATCGGCGATAGGGCAGATTACGGCGCAGCGATACAAGATGAAGGTGGAACACGACAGAAATGTGATACTCGAAGGAATCAATTAACACGTTAAAGAAGGAGAATTGTTATGAGCAGGATCAGGTTTTTGGCGGTGGTACTTGCGGTCGTGGTTTGCGGGTCGGCTTCGGCGTCGAAGATTGACGTTTCGCGAGCGAAGGTTGTGGTTTTGAATCCTCAGAAGAAGATAGAGGCGAACGCAGCGGATATGGTTCGCGACGAGGTTGAGAAGCGAACGCGAATAGGGCTTGATGTTGTTTCGGAGATGCCCGGTGCGGATGAGGTCGTGATTTTGATCGGGACGGGCCCAGAGCTGGCGGAGAAGTCATATCGACCTGCCGCGGGGTCGGAGGTTCCGGCCAAGGCGGACGGGTACGCCGTCTGGGTGGACACATCGAAGCGCAAGGCGCCGACGATTTGCGCGGCCGGTCACGATGACAGGGGGACATTGTTCGCGGCGGGCAGGCTGCTCAGGCTGCTGGAGATGGGCAGAGACAAGGTGCGGATTGACAGTGACATTAAGGTTGCGACGGCGCCGAAGTACGCGCTGCGGGGTCATCAATTGGGTTACAGGCCGAAGACGAATTCGTATGATGCGTGGACGCTGGCGATGTGGGAGCAGTATTACCGTGACATGGTTGTCTTCGGGATGAACGCGATTGAGCTTATTCCGCCTAAGAGTGATGATGACGATGACAGTCCACATCTCCCCAAGCGTAAGATTGAAATGATGGTCGATATGTCCCAGCTGGCCGACGATTACGGCCTTGAGGTCTGGATCTGGTGGCCCGCTATTGACGGCGATTATTCGGATCCCAAGGTTGTTGAGTCTGGTTTGCAAGACCGAGATGAAGTCTTGAAGCAGTTGCCGCGGGTCGATGTTGTCTTTGTCCCCGGCGGCGATCCCGGTAAGACCCACCCGAAAATCCTTCTGCCCTTTATGGAGAAACACAAACAGGTCCTAAATCGTTACCATCCCAAGGCCCAGATATGGGTCTCGCCACAGGGATTTGACCGCGGGGGCAGTCGCCAAGGCTGGCTCAGGGCATTCTTTGACATATTACAGACCGAAGAACCGAAGTGGCTGGACGGTATCGTATTTGGACCACAGGTCGAGACGACCCTGGCGAACCTGCGGAAAGAGGTGCCTGGCAGGTACCCCATAAGGCGATATCCGGACATTACGCACTGCAGGGGCAGCCAATACGAGGTTCCCGATTGGGACCCGGCTTGCCGCAGCACTATTGGGCGTGAGCCGGTCAACCCGCGGCCGGTGGCCTACACCAAAATATTCAGGGACCTCCAGCAGTACGCGATTGGTTTTATCACTTACAGCGAAGGGTGCAACGATGATTTCAACAAGGTACTGTGGAGCTGTCTCGGTTGGGACCCTGATATGAAGACGGAGGATATCGCGGTGGAGTACAGCAGGTACTTTATAAGCCCGCGTTACGCACAGAAGTTTGCGCAGGGCCTGTTCGGTCTTGAGCGGAACTGGGCGGGGCCGCTCAAGGATAATGACGGGGTGTATGAGACGCTGAAACTGTTTCAGGAGATGGAAAAGAACGCGACGCCGCAGGAGAAGCTGAACTGGCGATTCCAGCAGGGACTTTACAGGGCGTATTATGACGCGTACGTCAAGGCGCGGCTGCACTACGAAACGGAGCTGGAGCAGCAGGCGAAGGACGTTCTGAAAACGGCAGGTGACATCGGCTCGCTGGCGGCGATGGCCAAGGCCGAAGATATACTTGATAAGGCGGTGACGCAGAGGGTAAGGCCGGAGTGGCGGGCGAGGGCCTTCGAAATGGCTGAGGCGTTGTACCAGAGTATTCGGATGCAGTTGAGCGTTGAGAAATATCAGGCCATAAGGACCAATCGCGGCGCGAATCTGGACGAAATCGATAAGCCGTTGAACGACAGAGAGGATTTGGAAGAGGATTTTCAACGGATACGCAAGTTGTCATCGGAAAAGGAGCAGCTGGATGCGATTGCCGCACTGTTGAGGTGAAGTCGTTTCGCAAAAAGAGGATTGCATACTACCCGGATAGGGCACACGACTTGAAGCACAGAGTCTCAATGCGCATCAGGAATTGAGAAAGGGAAGTTCTATGAAAACTCCGGAGCGGTTTGTTTCTATCAGCCTTTGCGTTGCCGTGATTTTTGCCGGTTTCCTGACGTCGGCGCCTGCCGGGGCCGGCGGAGATCTTGGCTGGATGGCGGATTACTTTCCGGGCTTTTCCGACAGGCATACCGTGGCGCTGTGGCTTTTCGATGAGACGCCGTATTCCTACAACACGCTGACGGACGCTGGGATCTACGAGTACGACTTGCGGTTGTTCGAGGGTAATCTGGTCGCCGGCAAATTCGGTAATGCGCTGAAGACGTCACCGGGCTCGCAGTACAATCTTTATTACGCGGAGTGGGCGGGGAAGGTTTGCAAGGAACGTATGCGGCGTCCGAAGGGTGAGCCGAGCGGACTTTGGGGACCAACCATCGCGCCAGAGAAGATACTGGCGGCCCTTTCCGGACAAGACTGGACCATCGAATTCTGGCTGAGATGTTTGTCGAAAGCAGGCGGGGAAGTCGTGATTTTCGATATGGGGCATGCGTACGAGCCGGGTGTGAAGCTTGTTCTTGATGCGGCGGCCGATAAGTTCGGGTTCGAGAATGTTTACGCCGGATACGAGGCGGCATGCCCAACCGATACGAAAAAATTGTTTGACGGCGGGTGGCATCATGTCGCGTTCACTTTTTCGGCCGGGGATAGTCGCATGAAGCATTATGTGGACGGATGTCAACAGGGCGGCGTGACCATTGCCGCGACAGCAAAACAGGCCGTTCCTGCGACTATTATTCCATCGTCGTTCGTGCGTCCGGATGGTTACGAGGTTTTTGATAAGACGGCGGACGCCGTGAAGTACCGGCTCCATCGTTTTAATTTGTCGATGGGCGAGAACCGTCACGGAAACCATGAACTGGATGCGATGATCGATGAGTTTCGTATTTCGAGTGTGGTTCGGTACCGCGGCGACTTTGGTGTGCCGGGTACTTTTTCTTACAACTACGGGCCCGATGGTTCGAAGCCGGCCTCGGCGGACGGGCCGGCGCTGTTGTTTGCGCAGGATTCGCCTGGGGGCGTCGTGAGGTTAGGTTCTCGAAAATACGTATTTATCGATGACGCTCTGGTTGATACGAAACAAGGCCTGTCGCTTGTCTGCAATCCGCCGCGGAATCGGCAGGAGCTTAATTTCTGGCCTGAGGAGTCGGCGTGGCGTCCTTCGGTGGTGGATGTCGATGGAAAGATATTCCTGTATGCTCCGGAGAGCTACGGCTCCGATAAGGGCAATACGAATCTTCGAATATCGGAAGACGGGCTGAACTTTACGAAGCCCAACCTCGGGCTGTATGAGTATGAAGGTTCGACAGACAATGCCTTTGTCATCAGCCGGAGGCCTTTGTACGGAAATTTCTTCGAGGATTTGCGGTCGGGGCTGGGGCCTGAAGAGAAATACAAGATGACGGCGTGGCTGTCGAATCGCGGGGTGTATTTGTATATTTCGCCGGACGGGATTCACTGGCGTCGTAACGAGACGGCGATGCTGCCCATTATCAGCGGCGGCGACGCGGAGACCTATTGGGACGACCAGCGCGGGGTGTATGTCACGTTCCTGCGGCGTGACACGGGACATTATACGAAGGAGAATCCCGGTCAAGGTCGCGCGGCGGTTTATTTTGAGAGCCGGCAAGTGTTTAAGACATGGCCGTTCAGGAAGCTTGAGAAGCCTTACTTTCACACTTTTTCTCTTCCATGCCCAACGGGCGAAGGTCCGACGATATTCAAAGAGAATGAAACGGGTCAGGTCTATCGAACCCGCGCGATCAAGTATCCCTGGGCGCCGGATACTTACCTGTCTTTTCCCTGGCGGTTCAAGGACGAGGACGAGACCAGACGCGTCGACCTCGGCGTCAGCCGGGACGGTCTTAAATGGAGTTTCTTCGCGGCCCGGACATGGTATGTGGCGCCTCCGGAGGGTTCGGATGAGGTGCTTTCGATGTACGGACTAATCCGGCGCGGCGACGAGATATGGCAGTATATCGATGAAGGCGGCGCGCACGGAAGTACGACGGGGCGCTCCAAGCCTCGAGTTTATTCGCGAGTGATTCAGCGTCTGGATGGTTTTGTGTCACTCGATGCCGGAGAGACGGGCGGCCGCTTCGTCACCCGTCCGCTCATCTTCGAAGGGGGCAAGCTGATTCTGAACGTCTCGGCCAAAGGCAAGGTTCTTGTTGAGATTCAGGATGACGGCGGCAGGGCTGTTTCCGGATTTTCGACAGGCGAGTGCGATGCAATCACGGCCGATTCGGTTCGGCATGTTGTTTCGTGGAAAGGAAACAGCAGTTTGGCCCATCTGGCCGGGCAAACGGTGCGTCTGAAATTCGAAATGCAGAATGCCAAGCTTTTTGCGCTGCAGTTTTGCCGGTGACGAATGTTTTTGGAGAAGGTTTGCTGAGTTCCTGCCTACCGCCGGGGCTGGAGGGCCCGGGCGCGACAGGACGAGTCAAGTCGGCAGATTTTTGTGTTTTGCATGAGATCTTCTTCGGGCTGGTGATAAATGTTCAACGGGAGAATATTGATGGTTTTGAATAAGGCCGGTGCGTTGATGCGCAAAATTAGGAGTGAGCGGGCGAGGATATCGTTGATTGAACGAGAGTCGGGGGAGCGGACTTGTGGAGTGACGAAAAAGAGAACGGTATTTCCCGCTTTTTGTCTGGCTGCTGTTTTTGTTTTTTCTGTCGCTGGCGTTATCAGGGCGGATGCTCCGGAAGATAAGGTGTGGTCCGACGCGCCGAAAAAGAGTGAGCCTTGTGAGATGGGCCCGCGGAACGGGCGCGTTGAGCCGGACCGTTACCACCAGATTCTGTACGTATCTGCAAATAGGGGCGATGACGTAAAGGGTGACGGTTCGGCGGCCAGGCCTTGGGCGTCAATCAGCCGGGCAATAGCTGGGGCTGTGGATGCAGGGCGCGGCAATCGCTGGGCGATTCTGGTGGCCGAGGGGACGTACGAGGGAGAGACTGTTGTGATGAAGCCGTATGTTGACCTCTACGGGGGATTCGAAGCCGTCAACTGGGAGCGAGACATTTATGACAACAGGACGGTCCTTGACGGTCAGGGCGCTCGGCGTGTGGTCGAGGGGGCGGATAATTGCCGGCTGGACGGATTCGTGATAACCGGCGGAAGGAGTCGGGGCCACGGCGCCGGGATTCTCTGCCACCGGACGTCGCCTGTAATCAGCAACAATATAATCACGGGCAATAGCACTTTGGAGCCGGTCGGTTTTGTTCACGACCCGCAGCGGCGGCGTCATGTGGGCAATGACGGCGGCGGCATCGCATGTGTGGACGGCGCTAATCCGCTGATAGCGCACAACATTATTTTCAACAACACCACGGAAGTTGGCAATGGAGCTGGTATTGCGTGCCGTGACGATTCCTGCCCGAAAATCATTTACAACGTTATTTTGGACAACAGGACCGGTCTGAAGGATGTGCATGAGACGCGGAGCAGCAACGGCGGCGGGATTAGCTGTTTTGCCGGCGTTCAGCCGATTATCAACAACAATCTTATCGCCGACAACAGCGCCGGGGGTGGCAGCGATGGAGGGGCCGTCTATTACGAATACAATTGCAGCGGCGAGGCAAGGTTCAACTATATTCTGGGCAACCGGTCCGATGATGATGGGGGGGCGTGCGAAATCATGAAGTGTTCGCAGCCTCGGATTAGCCTGAATGTCTTTGCGGGAAACTGCACGGAGGGCGGCGGCGGGGCGATACGCCTGAGTGACCAGGGCCTTGCGCGAATAAGGGGCAACGTCATTTGTCGCAACCTTGCTCGGGGCAAAGGCGGCGGCGTTGCCTGCACGAATGCGTGGATGATACTCGAGAATAATACAATTGTCGAAAACTCATCGAAGCGCTCCGGAGGCGTTATCTACTATAATGAGAATTGGCCTCAGCTCATGCCGCCGATTCTTACGAACAATACCATCCGTGACAACGTTGGTAAACAGCTCGATGTCGGTTCGGAAGGTGCGCGTATCGAGTACAACAACGTCGAGGGTGGTTTTGCCGGCATAGGCAACACCGATAAGGAACCGTCGTTGGAGGATGACGGATTCGAATTGAAGGCATCATCGTCGGCTTATGATGCCAACCGGTGCGTCACAATATTGTCATATGCCGGAAAGAGCCTTGATGGCGGGAGTCTGGCGGGGCGGGTGGTCCGCGTGGGCAGCAAGTGGAGTATGGTCAAATCGGGCGGTTTGCAGGATCTGGTGGTGTGGGGAAAGATGAGCGGCGAGGGGCTTGATCTTGAAATCATGTCCGGGTACTACTCGTGCCGGTCAGCGGTTGGAGTGACGGTGGCGGCGAAACCATAGCCACGAACGCAGGCATCAGGGCCGGGCAGATGTGAAGCCGGGCCGGGGTCGGCCGGGTTGTTGACGGCTCTGGTGTTGGATTTCAATATATTTGAGAGCTATCTGGTTTTGCAGAAAGGTGCTTTCGTGCCTGCATTTTTCGCATAAGAAGCCGTGGTCTGGGCGTCTTAAGGGCAGATTGGGAACCTGGTTTTCAAACAGAAAAGTGGCTAAAGCCCCGGCAAGATAGTTATCTCAGGGGCTTCTGTACGTAAAGGAATGCTCTATGAAAGCAATAAAGCGGTTCATTCTTGTGTTGATTCTGGCAGGAGGCGCTTATGGCGCTGAGATGCCGAGTTCGAAGCAGTTCACGAATACGGTCGGGATGAAGCTGGTTCGAATCGAGCCGGGGTCTTTCCTGATGGGTCAGGAAGAAGGGGGCGACTTTGACGAAAGACCGGTACACGAGGTTGAGATAACGCGTGGTTTCTTTATTTGCACGACGGAAGTGACAAATGCGCAATATGAGAAGTTCCGGCCTGGCTGGCGTCAGATGAGTGGAAAGCCAGCCGAGCTTTCCAACGCCGACGATGAGGCGGTGATTCATGTAAGCTGGCAGGATGCAGTTGATTTCTGCAGGTGGCTCAGTGACAAGGAGAGCATACCCTACCGGCTGCCGAGTGAGGCGGAGTGGGAATACGCGTGTCGTGCGGGAACCACAACAGCATATTACACCGGCGACGAGTTGCCGCAACAGTATTACAAGAATCAGGAGATCACGACGGGTCCGGAGGCGGTGCCGCTGAAGGTTGGGCAATCGCCGGCGAATGCGTGGGAACTTTATGACATGCACGGCAATGTCGAGGAGTGGTGCCTTGACTGGTACGGTCCTTATGTGGAGGGTAGGCAGGTTGATCCTGTGGGTCGAGTTGTGAGTGAATTCAGAGTCAGTCGCGGGGGCAGCCACAGCACGCTTGTGAAACACCTGCGTTCGGCCAATCGGATGGGGGCGCTGCCTGAGGATAAGCACTGGCTGCTGGGTTTCAGGGTGGTTGTGGGCGAGATGCCGGGCGGCAAGGCGCTGCCTGCCGTGGGGCCGAAGCTTCACATGCGCAATGTCAGTCAGAAGAAGTATGAGTGCAAGGCTAAAGTTGACATGAGCAAGCCCTATTTTGAGGGGCCGGTCCGGTTTGTGCGCAATGTTGAGCATCCTGAAAAGATTCCGATGTACAGCCATAATCATCTGCCCTGCATAACATGGTGCGATAACGGTGACCTTCTGACGACGTGGTTTTCGGTTAAGGGCAAGAAGGACAAGGACAGCAATGGTGAAAGGGGTCGGGAGATGACGATCCTGGCGAGCAGGCTGAGGCTTGGAGCTAACGAGTGGGATGAGCCGAGCGAGTTTTACAAGGTCCCGGACCGCAATATGACGGGTTCCGCCCTTATCAATGACCGTCGGGGGATGCTTCACTACTTCAACGGCGTGTCGGTAGCTGAGAATTGGAACGTGAATAATATTCTCATTACGAAAACATCCAAGGACCACGGCGCCACGTGGTCGGCAACCAGGATTCTCAATTCTCAAAGGGGCGCTTTGCCGAGTCAGCCGATTGATTCGGCCTATTGCGCTGACGATGGACGGCTGATAGTGCCGACGGACTGGTCCGAAGCGGGTATGAAAGGTGGTGCGACGGGGCTTTGGATAAGCGAAGACAGAGGCAGGACCTGGGTTGTGACGGAAAAGCCCATCGAAGGTATTCACGCGGGGGTGGTCGATTTTGGCAGGGGTAAATTCATGGCATTAGGAAGGTCGAAAGCCAAAGAAACTATGCCTAAGAGTGTCACCACAGACAACGGCAGGAGCTGGGAGTACTCGCTGACCGATCTGCCGGGAATCGGCGGGGGGAAACGCTGCGTGCTGCGCAGGCTCAAGGAAGGTCCGCTGCTGCTGGTTTCTTTTACGAAGGGGAAGAGGAAGAACGATCCGAGTTCCGGGATGAAAATCATCGATGCCGTGGGTAACGAAAGAACTGTTTACGGGATGTATGCGGCGCTTAGTTTTGACGACGGCAGGAGCTGGCCGGTGCGGAAACTGGTTACTGCAGGCGGGCCCGGGCGCGAACTGGATGGAGGCGCATGGACTCGCAGCTTTGTTATGGACGAGAATAATGCCGAGCCCATGGGTTACCTGGCCGGGATACAGACGCCCGACGGCATGTTTCATCTTATCAGCAGTGCTCTGCATTATCGGTTCAATTTAGCCTGGCTGAAAGAACCCATGCCGGCGGCGAGTCCAGGACCGGGTGAATCGGCGGGGTAGAACCTGACTGTTATCCGAATGAAGGCAAGAGGATGAAAAGAGGTTTTCCAATCGCAGCGTTAGTTCTCGCGGTGATTGCCTGGAGCAATCCCTGCTGCGCGCGGTCTGCCGGTATTGGGGATGTAAAGGAGTTCACAAATTCTGTCGGGATGAAGCTGGTTCGAATCAAGGCTGGGTCTTTCACGATGGGCCAGCAGAGCGTTCCGCTGCCGCAGGAGATTCGGCAGGGCCGAGGCATGTTCGCGGAAGGCGATTACGATGAACGACCTTTGCACGAGGTGAGGATTACGAAGCCCTTTTATATCGGCGTCTGCGAGGTGACGAACCTGCAATACGAGCTTTTTGATCCGGAGCACAAGGCCCTTAGAGGCAAAGATGCGGGTCTATCGAGGGAGGACGACGAAGCGGTTATCAATGTGAACTGGTATGATGCTTGGGCGTTTTGCCGGTGGCTTTCGGACCAGGAAGGTCTCGCGTACAGATTGCCCACCGAGGCGGAGTGGGAATACGCGTGCAGGGCGGGGACCACGACCAATTTTCATACGGGCGACACGCTGCCTGATGAGTATATCAAGAACCCGGGTCGAAACGGCGGTCCCGACTATGTGCCGCTGCACGTGGGCAAGACGACGCCTAATCCGTGGGGAGTTTGTGACATGCACGGCAACGTCGAAGAATGGTGCTACGATTTCTACGGGCCGTACATCGACAAAATGCAGAGCGATCCGGTAGGTTACATCGAGGGCGATTTCAAGGTCACGCGGGGCGGAAGTCACGGGACTTACCCGTATTATCTTCGGTCGGCGAACAGGATGGGTACGATTCCGGAGGACAAGCACTGGCTGATCGGTTTCAGGGTGGTGATGGGTGAGATGCCTGCGACGCAGCCGCTTGCCCGGCCTGAGCCGCCGCTGAACCAAAGAGGCGTCGTCCGGCGTGAAGCGAGGTCGGTTCTTGAGGGTCCGGACGCTGATAAGCCTTACTTCGAAGGGCCCAGGATGTTTGTGAAGATTCCGAGAAAGGCGGACGGCTCGAAGATGACGGGTCCGATTTTTTCACATCACAATCACAATCCGGCAGTCGTCGAATGTCCGAACGGTGACATCCTTGCGGCCTGGTACACGTGTGATACGGAGAAAGACCGCGAACTCGCGCAGGCGGCGAGCAGGCTTGTCTGGGGCGAATCCGAATGGCAGACGGCGTCGGCTTTTTTCGACGGACCCGACCGCAACGACCATGCGCCGACGCTTTGGTATGACGAAGTTGAGCAGAAGATTTACCACTTCTACGGGATAGCCGCCTCGGCGACATGGGGGCCGCTGGCGATGGTCATGAGGACCTCGAGTGACAGCGGGGCGACGTGGTCCAAAGCGCGAATCATATCGCCGGAGCACACGTCGGGGCACCAGTTGAGCGAGGCTGTTTTCAGGATGAAGGACGGCACGATAGCAGCGGCGGTTGACGACGAGCGAACACTGTGGCTGAGCAAAGATAACGGCATCTCGTGGTACAATCCGGGCGGCGGGATTAACGGGACGCACCCGGGCGTTGTGGAACTGAATGACGGCAGAATACTTGCATTGACGCGGGACAGGCAGGTGGATGGGAAGATGGCGATGGGCATCTCGGAGGATGGGGGAAAGAGCTACAAGATATCGGCAAGTCAATTTCCGCCGATAGGCACGGGCCAGAGGCTTGCGTTGATGAGGCTTCGGGAGGGGCCGCTTATGCTGGTTTCTTTTACGGGGCAGCGCGACGATGAGGATTACATGTTCATCACCGACGCCGGCGGAAAGCAGCGAGGCATTCGAGGTGCATTCGCCGCAATATCCTACGATGACGCAAAGAGCTGGCCCCATATCCGGCTGATATCGGACGACAGGCCGGACCGCGACGGCGAGACGCGAGACGGCAAGCGGTGCACGTTCGGATTCAGCAACTCGGAACGGCATGGGTACATGTCAGCGTGCCAGGGCCTCAATGGCGTGATACATGTAGTGAGCAGTTGGAATCATTACGCGTTCAATCTGAAGTGGCTGGAGACGCCGCCGCCGGCAGAACCGGTCGAATAGCGACAATACCATCTTTGAAACTGTGTGTAAGCAAATTACCTTTTTGAGAAAGGCAGAAAGAAATATGAAAACGAGAATGATCGTGGGTTTGATGGCGTTGTGTCTTGTCGGTGGTGTTAGTCAGTGGGCGAGTGCCGCCGATGAAGTGCCGGGGCTCATCGGGATTCAGTACGGCGATGAAGACTTTGAAAAACCGGAGGGCCTTGTCAAGCTCGACAGCCTCGACCAGAGCTGGGGGCAGGAGAGCGGCTTCGGCAAGCAGTGGGCTGGTAAGTGGCAGGGTTTCATAGTGGGACCGGCCGGCGGCGACGTGAAATTCACAATTGAAACCGACCAGACGGCGAAGCTCGAGATAGACGGTAAGGTGATTGTGAATTCGAAAGGCGCCAAGTCCGGCACTATGAAAATGGAAAAGGGTAAGAAATATCCGGTCGTTCTGACCTACATAAAAGAAGGGTCGGAATATCAATGCTCGTTGAAGATTCAATGGAGCTGGGAGGGGCAGGCGCCTGTGGCTGTCACCGACAAGAACCTTGTCTATTCGGCCGAGAGAGAAGCCGAGCTAAAGTCGATAGTCAGCGCGGCCGACGACGCAGCCAATGACAAAAACGAAGGTGACGGCAGCGCAGCCGTTAATGCCGCAGCCGGTGATAATGCAGATAACAGTGGGGAAGTTTCGTTCTCAACACTGCCGGCGGCTGTGCAGGGCACGATCAATGCCAATCTGAAGGGGGCACGAATTGAGGGTATCGACCAGGGCACCGACGACGGAAAGCCTGTTTACGAGGTCGAGGCGAAGCTGAGTGACGGCAGGGAGCTTAAGCTGACAATCCTTATGGACGGTACGCTGTACAGCAGGCGTCTGGGCGAGCCTGTCAATCCGAAAGAGAAGGTGTTGGCAGAGGGTGTCAAGGCGCCGAGCGGAGACACGGTTGCCCTTTGGCTTTTCGATGAGAGCGATTATCCGCATACGACTATCGCCGACGCGAGCGAATACGCCAAGGCGGACCTCTGCCTGATGGACGGCGGCAGTATGGTCCCCGGCAAATTCGGAAACGCCCTGCAAATTACCGGTTCGGATTACGCTCTATGCTATGCCGGCTTCGCGGGCAAAGTATCGGAAGAGGAATTGCGGGAACGCGACGGCAAGCCCAGTGCTTTATGGGGTCCGACGGAGGCTTCGGGGGCGCTTCTGGACGGTCTGGCGGGTGAGAAGTGGACGATCGAAATTTGGATCAACCTTTCTTCTTTGCCGGCAGATGGCGTCACGATTTTGGATATGGGCCGGGCGTATGATCCGGGTGTGACGGTCAAGCTGGCGGGCGGGAATGTGGAGGTTGTCAACAATTACGCGGGCGTCAAAGTTATTTGCCCGGCCAAGCTTGGTTCGGGCAGGTGGCAGCATGTCGCCGTTGTTCGCAATGGTTCCAGGGCGGGTTGCTTTGTCGACGGTAAGAAGCAGTCGGCGGGAAGCGTGACTTCAGTAGCTTCGCAGGCGATACCGGATCTGGAGAAGCCCGACCATCGCGAGCACGAACACCGGGACTTTAAGCCTTTGAGCTTCGAGCAGCGCAGGGAGAGGCGTTTCAATGTTTCCGTCGGAGCCGACCGCCATAACGGCAACAGCATGAAAGGGCTGGTCGATGAGATAAGGATTTCGAAGGTCGCCCGCTACACAAGTGATTTCGAGCCGAGGAGTTTCTCGAAGAATTACGGTCCGAATGCCCCGAAGCCGCCGGTTGCAAACGGGCCGCCGCTGTTGTTCGATCCGGGTCCGGTTTCGATTCCTCTGAAGTTCGGCGCACGAAAGTATGTTTTTATCGACGATGCGATCATCGAGACGAAGTCGAATGTGAAGATGACGATGAACCAGCCGGGCGATAAGCGGGAGATCGGCAAGGATTTCGGGATCAGAAGGTCTTCGCTGCGGCCAAGCGTTTGGGACGTTGACGGTGTGGTTTATATGGCTCTGCCGGAAGGTTACAGCTCGAGGTACGGCATAACATACCTGGCGACGTCAAAGGACGGGCTGAACTTCAAGATGCAGGGCCTGATAATGCCGGAGACGCCGATGTACGGTTCGTTCTTCGAGGACCTCAATCCAGCGGCGCCGGCTGAAGAAAAGTACAAGGTGAATTCTTTTGTATCGACAAGAGGGATGTATTTTTATACTTCGCCGGACGGAATCAACTGGCGGCGAAACGAAGTGTGCCAGCTTCCACTTCGAAGCGGCGGTGAGGGCGAGTGCTTCTGGGACGACCAGCGAGGTCGCTACGCCAGCTACATCAAGCGCGACGGCAGTTTTCGGAACAGGGAATGCCCGCGTGCCGGCGGCAGGGTCGGCGTCGGGTTCTGGACGAAAGAGATTCTAAAGCCCTGGCCCTTCCATAAGATGAATACGCCTTACTTTGAAGGTTATCCTTTCCCGTCGGTTACATGCGAAGGCCCCTGCAGCTTCCCTGTCACCGAGGCGGGCGAGGTTTACCGGATCCGCGCGATAAAGTATCCGTGGGCGCCGGATGTTTACCTTGCGTTCGCGTGGAGGTACTCATCCGACAATGATGAGGTCAGGCACATTGACCTTGGTGTGAGCCGTGACGGCGATAACTGGTCGTGGTTCGGCACGAACTGGTATATCCCGCTCGGCGAACAGGAAGAAGAGCTTACGCTTTATGGGCTCATCCAGCGAGGCGACGAAATATGGCAGTACGTGGACGAGGGAGGGGCGCACGGCGGCGACGCCCAGAGGGTATACTACCGCTATACGCAGCGGCTTGACGGTTTTGTATCGCTCGACGCGGGGTCAGTGGTCGGAACGGCCAGTACGCTGCCGCTGGTATTCGAAGGCGATAAGCTTGTTTTGAATATCAAGGCGGCATCGGCTAAGGTTGCCATTACGGACAAGGACGGTAAGGAGATGGCGGGATTCGGATTGGCAGACTGTGACGAGATAAAGGGCGACTCGACGAATAAGATTGTCAGTTGGAACGGCAAATCGGATGTCGGAGCCTTGGCCGGCAAAACGGTGCGAGTGAAATTCGAGATGCGCGATGCCAAGCTCTATGCCTTCGAATTCAAGAAATAGTGTGAACATGCTTTAAGAAATACTCAGGTGCTTTTCACCACCGAAAGATCATGACGGAGAAGTGGTGAAAAGTGCGGGTACGCACAGGGGCATTATTATTGGAAGGCTGTAATCGAGAGAAGGAAAAGGAGCCTGCGATGAAACGAGCGATACTTAACCGGCGTGATTTCCTGAAGACTACTGCTGCTGGAACGATAATTGCCGCGTCCTCGGTGGTAGATGGCTGTGCGCAGCAAACGGCGCCAGCGGCATCAGGAGGCGGGAGCAAAAAAGGCAATAAGGCCTTGCTCGGCGCCGCAAGAGAAGGGACGCTCATCAGGTCGGATATGTCCAGATGTGTGCCCGCGAAGAATCTTTCTCGCAGCTTCGAAAAGGACCGCTGGCAGCTGATAGAGTATGAGACGACGGAAGGCGTGAAGGGATTTATGGCCTCGGCCAGACCGGACCACCGCTGTGCGGAACTGACGCTGTCTCTTGATGCGCAGGGGTTTTATAGGATATATCTCGGCATTCACAAAACGAAGTCGCACTACCCCGGGGATTCCAGTTACGGGCAGCTTGAGGTGAAGCTGACCAGGGACACCGGATTTCGCAGGGTCGGTCCGGAGCACAAGACCGTTGATGAAGACGGCACCACCAAGTTCGGAGACGATGACCCTGATATAAACAAGGTGATTACGGAGACCTACTGGAAGACAGCGGATCTGACGGGGCAGTCTCTTACATTTCGTCAGATGCCATATCCGTACAACCGACCCGAGCACGCGGCCATATCGAACCTTTCCTACGTAAGGCTGGAACCGCTGAACGAGCAGGAAAAGCGCCAGTGGCAGGAGCTTCAGCCCCGCGAGGAGACCCGCAAACTCGCGTTGATCTTCTGTACGGGTCAATATACCGGGCACACCCGAGGGACGTATACTTTTCATCCCACTTCGAAGGACTTCATGCAAGACGAGTTCGAGCCCTTCGTCGATTCCGATTTCAAAATCCTTATCTTCGAAGCACTGAGGGGCAGCTCCTGCGTTTACAGGACAAAGATTGGGAGCCTGGGGACAAAAGACAATCGCTGGCAGGACGACTGGGTGGACCCGCTGGCGGAATTAACGCGGCTTGCACACGCCAACGGCACGAAGATATTCGCGAGCATGCGGTTCATCGGACCACAATACCCGATGAACGTCGCGCCGATTGCCTGGGCGCCGTTTTACTGGAAGCACCCGGAGTGGACCATGCGCAACAAGGAGGGTGTTCCCATCACCAATTTGAGTCTTGCTTATCCCGAAGTGCGCAAGTACTGGCTCAGCCTTTTGCGGGAGACGCTCGATTATGGCACGGACGGGGTTCAGATTAACCTCAATCGCAGCGAGCCTTACGTATTCTATGAGGAGCCGGTCGTGCGCGCCTTTAAGGAAAAATATGGCCAGGATCCGCGCAAGCTCAGCGTCGAGGATCCTCGCTGGATCGCGCATTCTGCGGGATATGTCACTCAGTTCATCCGCGAGGTTCGGGCGCTGCTCGATGAAAAGCCGGGCCGGGAGCTCGGTGTAACTATCTCAGGTCGAAAGAATGGAAGTCCGGCCCACTACGAGGAGAACCATTGTGACGTGGACAGATGGCTGGGCGAGCGTCTGGTGAACTACATCATGACCACTCCCTATTTACATTCGTCCCTGCTGAAAAAATGGCGCAAGATTGCCGGTGACAGCGTGCACCTCTGGCCCGATTTGATGCCGCGGGCGCAGTCGGCGGCGAGTTACGCCAGGCTGGCCAAGTCTTACTATGAAGCGGGGGCGGACGGCCTTTGTTTGTGGGACGGCGAGCGTCGCACCGCCAGGATCAGCGAGTGGGCCGCGGTGCAGAGACTGGGCCATATCAAACTGCTGGATCGCCTCATTGAAGAGGGCCCGTCTTATTACAGGGCCGCAGCTCTCAAGTACCTTGGCGGATTCGATGTGAAGTGGTCCTTCAAGGATGGCTGAGCAAGGGTCTATCGAAAAAGGGTATCCCGGTCCTCATATATTTGAGCCTCTACTAATTGAGCAAGAAATGAATTTTAGAGGTTGTTGAGAATGCCTGGCTGCAGAAACAAGAAATTCGACCGAGTTGGACAAGTTGACGGTTCATTTTCAGGAGGAGATTATGTTTAGGAAGCTGCTGTGTTTGATAATCCTTATTTGCGTGCCTGGGTTGTGCAACGTCTCTTCGGGCGTATCGCTTAAAGTGGATGTCGGGGTCTGCGGGCCGATGCAGGAGGGCTGGATACCTCTGCGCGCCGCCAGGGGCAATCTCAATAAAGATGTGGGCGGCACGAATATCGACGTTATCGTAGCAGCAGGAGCAGATTCCAATGGCAAGGGCGGCGAATGCCGTTGTGATACCGGCAGTACGCATGAGCTGGCGGCTGTGGAATCAACATACATCAAGAAGGACGCCAGGAGAAACGCCCGCAGTCCTCAGACTGATATAAGCCTGACACTGCGCGACCTCGAGCCGGGCGCCGCGTACACGCTTTACACGTATCATCACAGATGGGGCGAGGGCGAAGATCCGATTACGAACATCATTGTCACCGGCGCGACGAATGTGACCAAGCCCGACATCATTCTTCAAAATGCGGATATTATGGATAACCCTGCGAAGTTCGTTTTCACCGCCGGCAGCGGTGACGTGGTTATCAGGTATCAGTGCCTTGAACGTGGGCAGCCGTTCTTTAACGGTTTCAGGCTTTACGGCGGCAGCGCAACCGTGCAGTTCGCGTCGGCTTCTTCCGGCGCGTTGGAGACAGTGACTTCGGCAAAGATCCCGGTGACCATCAATGACGCCAAGGCGGGCAAGACTTATACGGTCGATTACGCGGTGACAGGCGGCTCGGCCAAAACCGGCGACGATTATACGCTCGCTTCGGGAAAGCTTGTTTTTGCACCAGGTACTACAACCGAGTACATCGGCCTGGACATCAAGGATGACGACATTCACGAAGACAACGAGACGATAGTGATCGAGCTGTCCAACGCAAAAGGCCCGAGCGTCTTGCTCGGAACTCCGACGAAGCACACCTATACGATTATCGATCCCCGGCCCATTGTACTGTTTGCACGTGCAAGCGGCAGCGGTATGGAAAAAGACACGCCCGCTTACATTCCAGTGACGCTATCAGCACCTACGCGAAAAAAGGTTACAGTGGATTACGCAGTGGTCGGCGGCACGGCTACCGGCGGCGGCGTTGATTATACTCTCGACTCGGGCACGGTTGTCTTTGAGCCCGGCAAGACCGACAATACTATTCCTGTGGCGATTATCTCCGATAGCAATGACAAGGAACCTCTTGAGACTATCATGATCAAATTGTCGAATCCGACAAATGCACTGCTCGGCGAACACACAGATTACACACACACCATCGTATCACAGCCTATAGATTTGAAGATAGACCTGGCGGTGCCGACCTGCGACGGCAAGGGGATATACCCGGGCCTAGCCAAGCCCGGCTGGACTGTCTGGGCGGCCCAATCATGGAAAGATATGTATATGCATGACGGCGTGTGGCTGCCGTCGAAGAAAGACCCGGAAGCCTTCGCCGCGGGTATCGACGGTACCGGCATCAAAGCGTTTTTGAGCACCGGCAGCGAGGGCCAGCTCGGCATCGGCGCCAAAGGCGTCTGCCGCGCCAATCTGGGCGGCGGCGGCTGCCCCAAAGGCAAGGCATCCGGCGACCCAATCGCCAACAGTTGGGCCTATGCCGTCGATTGGGCCGGACCTTATGCTGGTAACATAATACTGCTGCTGAAGGATTTGCCGGCAGGGACCTACGAGCTTCACAGTTATCACAACCACTGGGAGCCGTGCAAACAAAAGAATCGCAATTGCCTGGATTGCGTATGCGGCATGCCCCCTATGCCGTCAATCACCGCAAATCCGCTGCCGGCCAAACCGGATAAGACCCGACAGGACCTCGCCGACAACATACTGAAACGTTACAGATGGAATCTGCCGCTGGGAACGGGAAAGGGCATCACAGCCATCGAAAACGCCTACAATGTGGCCCCGCAGCATGTATTGTCGGACGATGAGCTGGTGCCGTCCGTGATCAAGTTTGCAACCGATGGTTCAGAAGTACTGGTAATCTATCAGGCCGACCGGACGGAGCCTTTGTATCCTGACTGTGCCCGCAAGGGAAGAGAAGGCGCGCGGGGTATTCTCAACGCATTTGAGCTTATTAATGTTGGCGACGACAAATAGACTGGGCGTCGCCCCGTGGGCTCGGCAGGTTTGTTGCTTTCGGAACCATCTGATGATTCGCTTTTGCAGGGCTAAGATGCACACACGCCTTCGATGACGCTGGCCTCTGAGGCGGTCGAAATGACACGTGGCCCTCGCAACGAGGGGCCCCGCAAGGCAGGCTGGCGGGCTAAGCCGGGTTAGTTTTGGCGTAAGTTGCGCCTGCCGTCAAAAAACAATTCGCCCTTGAGCAATGTGCTGTCCCTCTATATAATCAGCCCAAACCTGACAGAAACCAGTTACGAAAGATAAAGAGAAATGAATAGGATTTTATCTTGCGGCGGTATGTTTGCTGTCCTGCTGCTCTTGGCGGGTTGTGCGCAGACGCAACAACGCGCGGGCATCATGCAGGTGTGCATTGCGGATGCGAATGAAATAGCGGCGATGCAGGCCGGCGAGGTTACTCTCGGCGAGATGCTTTTCGTAATCGATAAGGCAGACGTCGAGCACGGATACATAAGCACCCAGCCATTGGTCGGTGCGCAGTTCTTCGAGTTCTGGCGCAGTGACAATGTAGGCGCCCGGAACTGGGCGCAGGCCAATTTGCACAGCATTCGAAGAACGGCGGAATTGAACGTGAGCCAACAGAAGAACAAACTGTGTATCAGTTGCCAGGTGAGGATGCAACGGCTGTCGCTGCCTGAGCGCGAGGTCAGCAGCACCGCACGCGCATACATGATGTTCTCCAAGAGCACCTCGAGGATGCAGAGGGTGGAATTGGGTCCGGAGCAAAGAAAGCGGGCCGGATGGATAGATTTGGGTCAGGACGACAAGCTCGCAGGAAAAATCTTGGAACGTGTAGAAAAGAAATTGGCAGCGCAAAGCAAAACGGTGCAGGATAAGAAGAGTCTATGAGAGTATTAGTCTGCGGCGGCGCAGGGTATATCGGCAGCAACATGACGGCGGTTCTGGCCCGGGAGGGACATGAGCCGGTCGTATATGACAACCTGAGCAAGGGGCATCGCTCGGCGATCGGACGGGCCGAATTCGTCGAGGGCGACCTGGCGGATTACGACCTGCTGACCAAGACGCTGCAAGATCGCGGCATCGAGGCGGTGATGCATTTTGCGGCGCTTATCGAAGCGGGTGAATCAGTGGAGCTGCCCGCGGTTTACTACCGCAATAATGTTTCGCGGACACTGACGCTGCTCGAAGCGATGCAGGCATGCGGCGTCGAGAGACTGGTCTTCAGCAGTACGGCAGCCGTGTACGGCACGCCTGAGAAGGCACCCATTACCGAAGATTCGCCGAAGCGGCCGATTAACCCTTACGGGGAAACCAAATGGGCGGCAGAGAGGATGTGTCACTGGCAGAGCCGGACGGGCAAACTGCGATACGCGGCGCTGAGGTACTTCAACGCCGCCGGCGCCGGAAACGACGGCGCGCTCGGCGAGGACCATCGGCCTGAGTCGCATCTTATTCCGCGCGTCATACAGACCGCGATGGGCAGGCTGAGCGAAGCAAGAATCTACGGAACCGATTACCCCACCCCGGATGGGACCTGCATTCGCGATTACATCCACGTCGAAGATTTATGCCGGGCGCACCTGCTGGCTCTTAATAAACTGGACTCGCACTTGGAGGTGGTCTATAACCTGGGCAACAACAGCGGGTATTCCGTCCGGCAGGTGATTGAAACGGTCAAGCAAGTCTCGGGCAAGGATTTCAGAGTGGTGGAGACGGACCGTCGGCCCGGTGATGCGCCGATATTGACGGCCGACGCCGGCAGGGCCAGGAGTGAGCTCGGCTGGCAGCCGAAATTTCCGGGGCTGGAAGAAATCGTCGCCAGCGCGTGGAAATGGCACAATGAACATCCGGACGGCTATCCGGACTGATTAACCGGGGTCTCTCAGGAAATGACGGGTACGGATTCGAAAGAGATAAGAAGCAGAGTGGCCGGCTTTCTGAAAAAGCATGGGATGGACCACGAGGAGATTGATATAGAGAAATGCTGCAGCCTCTTTATCGAGGAGATGCAAAGGGGCCTGGCGGCGGAGGAAAGCTCTCTTCAAATGATACCGACCTACATAGAGACCGACAAAGACGTGCCGATAAATGAGCCGGTTATTGTTGTGGACGCCGGCGGCACCAACTTTCGGGTGGCCACGGCGAGGTTCGATGAGGACAAGAAACCCATCATCGAGAACTTCAGGTCGCATCCGATGCCGGGGATAAAACGGGAGGTGAGCAAGGAGGACTTTTTCAGGACGATGGCCGGCTATCTCGAACCGGTCTTCGGCGCCAGTCGGAATATCGGTCTGTGCTTTTCCTATCCGGCCGAAATCTTTCCTAACAAAGACGGCAGGCTGATTCGATTCTCAAAAGAAATAAAGGCGCCGGAGGTGGAAGGTGAGATGATAGGCGAAAACCTGGCTGCGGCCATCGGGCGGCGCGGCGGCGATGGCGATAAGCACGTTGTTCTGATGAACGATACGGTTACGACCCTACTTGCCGGCAGAGCGGTTTTTCAGGACAGGGGCTTTTCCACCTACATCGGCTTCATTCTGGGTACGGGAACAAACTGCTGCTATATCGAGCGGAACCAAAACATTAAGAAGAACAGGGACCTGGATCCCGGCAGGCATCAGATAATAAATATAGAATCGGGCTCGTTCGCAAAGGCGCCGAGAGGCAGCATCGACCTCGACTTCGACAAGTCAACGCTCAATGCAGGGTTGAGCACCTTTGAGAAGATGATATCGGGCGCGTATCTGGGTCCGCTGTGCCTGCACACGGCGCGCGTCGCGGGCGAAGGCGGCTTATTCTCAGGTACGCCCGCCGGGAACCTGAAAGCGATTGAACGGATAGACACGAAGGACTTAAATGACTTCATGCATCATCCCAAAGGCGACAATCCCCTGGCGTCAGCGGTCGCCGGCGCGGCCGAGGCGGACGTCGTGACACTGTATTACCTGATTGACAGACTGATTGAGCGAGCGGCAAAACTAACGGCCGTTAATCTGTCCTCGGTGGTGCTCAAGAGCGGCTGCGGCGAGGACCCCTGCTCGCCCGTCTGCATCGTCGCCGAAGGCACGACTTTTTATGAATTGAAATCTCTTAAGGCGCGGGTCGAATACTATCTCAAGCAATACCTCGAGGACGACAGGCAGCTATATTATGAAATTGTGAAGGTAGAAAATGCGACGCTGATTGGCGCGGCGATCGCGGGATTGACCAACTGATAATCCCTGGATGAAGGCGGCGAAAGGTGAATATTTCCGCAAGAATAGCAGATAGAAAACTTAATGTTATCAGAAGAAGGAGTTGGCTATGAGAGCGAAATTGTTCGTAATATCTACTTGTGTTTTAGTTCTCAGCGCAGCGACGGACTGCTGGGCCGCCGAGGGGCAGCAGTGGCAGATCCACGACATGAACCGTCCCCGGCCCGCGGTCGTGACGCCCGGTGAAAAGCCCGGACAGCCGCCGTCGGATGCGATTATCCTGTTCGATGGTAAAGATTTGTCTCAGTGGGTCTGCGAGAAGGATGGCTCGCCAGCCAAGTGGAAGGTTGAGAACGGCTATATGGAAGCGGTGAAAAAGAGCGGCTCCGTCCGCACGCAGCGAGGATTCGGGGACTGCCAGTTGCACATCGAGTGGGCCGCGCCGAGTGAGGTGAAAGGCAGCAGTCAGGGGCGCGGCAACAGCGGCATCTATCTGATGGGCAAATACGAGGTGCAGGTGCTTGACTCGTACGACAATATCACCTATGCGGACGGCCAGGCGGGGGCGATTTATGGTCAGAGCCCGCCGATGGTCAACGTGTGCCGGGGGCCGGGACAATGGCAGAGCTATGACATTATTTTCCGCCGGCCGATTTTCGACGGCGATAAGCTGGTAAAACCCGCGACTGTCACCGTGCTGCAGAACGGCGTGCTCGTTCAGGACCACTGGGTAATCAAGGGGACAACGCTGCATAAGAAACCGCCAAAGTACGAACCGCACGCGGACAAGCTGCCGATCTCCCTCCAGGACCACGGCAATCCCATTCGTTATCGTAACATCTGGATACGTGAGCTGCCCGAGAAGCCCTGCGAGCAGCCGCAATAAGCCGGGTGATTCGGCTGAAGGAACGCGAAGAATTCGCGACCGAGGTGGACCGGTGACTGCGAAAGAAAGAATCTACGCAATCATAATGGGCGACTCATACGACCGCCCTGCGGTGACGCCTATCTTTATGGCGTGGGCGGCAAACTATATCGGGCGGGACTACAGGGATTACTACCTCGATGGAGATGTGCTGGCGGAGGCCCAGCTTGCCGTAACCCGCGCGTTCAATCTCGACCAGATAAGTGCCATAAGCGACCCGTGGCGCGAGGCGTCGGCTTATGGCGTCGAGTTCGACTACCCGCCCGACGGCATTGGAAAACCCAAAGACACCATAATCAAGAACGGCGGCGACCTCTCGCGGATAAAGCCGCTCGATATCGAAGGCGCCGAGCGAATGGTCCAGCGTGTTGAGAGCGTACGAAAGATGGCCGGCGAGGTCGGGCAGACGCATAGCGTGCTCGGATGGATAGAGGGCCCGCTGGCCGAGTACGCGGACCTTCGCGGGTTGGAAAACGCGCTGATGGACCTGATGGATAAGCCCGAGATGTTCACGGACGCGGCCGGCGTGCTTGTTGACAACGCAACTGCCTTCGCCGCTGCTCAGATTGAAGCCGGGGCGGATATGATTGGGATAGGCGATGCGGCGGCGAGTCTGATTGGGGCAAATTTGTACACCAAATTTGTGCTGCCCCGGGAGCAGAAGCTGATTGCGGCTATCCACAAGGCCGGGGCTGCAGTGAAGCTGCACATCTGCGGGAATATCATCGGCATTATTGAGCACATAGCGAAAACCGGCGCGGACGTCATAGACGTTGACTGGATGGTGCCGCTTGAGAAGGCGAGGCAGCTCGTCGGACCGGAGGCGGTGTTGTGCGGGAACTTCGACCCCTCTGCTGTGCTGCTGCAGGGCAGCGCCGAAGACGTTGCCGAGGCTGCGAGCAGGTGTATTGCGGCCGGCGGGGAGAGGTTCTTCCTGATGCCGGGCTGCGAGGTGCCGCCGGCGACGCCGGAAGATAATATCCGGGCGTTCTGTCCATGCGAGGGCTGTCTTATTCGAAAGCAGTTGAAATTATGACCGAAAGTGACCATTATGAGATTGCAAATGGCCATAAGTATTCTTGAGAAATGTGACAGTTGTAAGACGTAGCGCTGTTATTAATGCGTTGGAAGACGTCGATCAGATAAGACAGGAGAAAGTATGCTCGCGACAAGACGCGATTTTCTGAGAACGACCGCAGGCGCGCTGGGCCTGGCGATTCTGCCGGGATTTGCAGAGAGCCGGGCGCGTGCGGTCAGGGCACGTAAGCCGAACGTCCTTCTTATCATCGCCGATGATATGGGTTACTCGGACGCCGAGTGTTACGGCGGCGAAATCCGCACACCGAACCTCACTGCACTGGCCGCCGGTGGTATCCGCTTCACCCAGCATTACTCCACGGGCCGCTGCTGGCCATCACGCGCATGTATATTAACCGGCTACTATGCCCAACAAATCAGGCGTGATGAGATGCCCGGTATTGACATGGGGCCACGACCCGTCTGGGCGCCGCTGCTGCCAGAATTGCTCAAACCGCTGGGCTATAGTCCGTACCACAGCGGCAAATGGCACATTGACGGCGACCCGATGGAAAACGGGTTCGAGCGTTCGTGGGGACGAGAACGGTCCGGATGTGACTGGGACCGCTATTTCAATTCGGGTCGGTGGAAAGAAGACGGCGTCAGCGCGCCGGTGGAACCCGGTCAGGACTACTACTCGACGATTGCAATTGCCGACCACGCGATTCAATGCCTCCGGCTGCACAAAAAGCACTACGGCAACAAGCCCTTCTTCCAATACGTGGCGTTTTACAGCCCGCACTTTCCGTTGCAAGCTCTTCGAAAGGATATCGACTCCTACCGCGATTCGTATCTGGCGGGATGGGACGTGATTCGAAAACGTCGATGGAACCGAATGAAGGAAATGGGCCTAATCGACACGGCATTATCCGAGCGCGACACTGACATTGTCCCCGGCTGGAACCTGTCGCCGGATGAGCTAAGAGCGAGGATCGGTCCCGGCGAGGCGGCCAAGGCGGTGGCCTGGGAAGAACTGACCGAAGCGCAAAAGAGATTTCAGGCCGCGAAGATGGCCATCCACGCCGCAATGATTACCCGCATGGACCTGGAAATCGGCCGCATAATCGACCAGCTAAAGCAAATGGCCGCCTATGAAAACACCCTCATACTCTTCGTAAGCGACAACGGCGCCAGCGCCGAACAAATCATCAGGGGCGATGGTCACGACCCTGATGCGCCGATGGGATCGGCAAAGAGCTATCTCTGTCTGGGCCCGGGCTTCTCGACCGCAGCCAATACCCCCTTCAGATTGCACAAGCACTGGAACCACGAGGGCGGCATCTCTTCGCCCCTTATTGTCCATTGGCCCGGAGGCATTTCGGCCAGGGGCGAACTCCGCCATAATCCGTCCCATTTCATTGATATTGCACCTACAATTCTGGAGCTGGCCGGAGGCACTTGGCCGAAGACAATTGGCGGTTTGCCGGTACCGCCGAAACCCGGCCGAAGCCTTGTCCCCGCGTTTGCGGCCGACGGAACCGTGGCGCACGAGAACCTGTGGTGGTATCACAAGGGGAACCGCGCAATTCGCATCGGCGACTGGAAACTCGTCTCAAAAAATGATACGAAAGACAAATGGGAGCTTTACAATCTGAAGGTCGATCGCTGCGAGATGAACGACCTCACGTTAAAATATCCGGACAAGGTCAAAGAGATGGCCGGGCGATGGGAGGCCGTCGCAGAGGATTTTCGCAGGAATCTGAAGACATCGCCGGCGGAGAAATAGCCGGCAGGAGTTGAGATTATGAGTAATATCAGTCGGCGAAAGTTTATGAAGAGAGCTGCGGGTGCGGCGGCAGCCTCCGTGGGTTTTCCATACGTTGTACCGTCATCGGTATTCGCGGCCGACGGCTCAACCGCGCCGAGCAACCGGATTGTAACCGGCTGCATCGGTGTGGGCGGCAAGGGCACCGGTGACATGCGGGGCTTCCTGCAGAAGCCGCAGGTCCGCGTCGTCGCCGTGTGCGACATCCAGGCCGAGCTTCGTGAAAACGCCCGCAATATAGTGAACGAGCATTACGGCAGCAATGATTGTGCGGCGTACAATGACTTTCGTGAAATTATCACGCGTGGTGACATCGACGCCGTGATGATTGCCACGCCGGACCACTGGCATGCCATCCCGGCTATCATGGCTGCTCGCGCCGGCAAAGACATCCACTGTCAGAAGCCTCTGGCGCACAATATAGCCGAGGGTCGCGCTATCTGCGACGCCGTGACGAAATATGGTGTGGTGTGGCAGACGGGCAGCCAGCAGCGTTCGCAGTACAATTTTCGCCGGGCGTGCGAGCTGGTCCGCAACGGCAGAATCGGCAAAGTGCAAACCGTTGAAGTGGGCCTGCCCACGCGGTGGCAGCAGACGTGCCCGCCGCAGCCGGTCCAGCCCGTCCCCGAGGGCTTCGATTATGAAATGTGGCTGGGGCCGGCGCCGTGGGCGCCTTACACAGAGAAGCGGTGCATCCCGTTGGGCTGGCGATGGATTTACGATTACGCCAGCGGCCTGATAACCGACTGGGGTGCACACCACCTCGACATCGCACAGTGGGGTATGGGCACGGATCAGACCGGCCCGGTGGAGATTCAGGCCGAGCAGGTTGTCTTCGGCACCGGCGGACTCTGGAACACCGCCAACCGCTACAAGGTCACATGCCGATACGCCGAGGGCTTCACGCTGATTGTGGCCGACACCGACAAGCTGCTCCAGGGCATTCGCTTCATCGGCGACCAAGGCTGGGTGCACGTCAACCGCAACAAAGGCGTGGACGCACACCCCAAATCGCTCTTGGATTCCCACATCGGCCCCAATGAAATTCAACTCTACAAAAGCGACGACCACATCGGCAACTTCCTCGATTGCATTCGCACTCGCGCGCAGACGGCCGCACCGGCAGAGATCGGCCATCGCTCGGTCGCCATCGGTCACCTCGGCACCATCGCCATGAAGACCGGCCGAAAACTAAAATGGGACCCGCAGAAAGAACGCTTCATCGCAGACGACTCCGCCAATCGCCTCCTCAGCCGACCAATGCGATACCCCTGGACGGTGTAATAACACAGAAAAAGTTTTGATTGACGTTTCCAAACCACAATTTACAATGAGGCAAGGGACTTGAAGTGGCTGCTTCATTGTGGAAAGGGCCAGCTATATGCGTTCAATAGGGACTGCCAATAAGGTCAAAATACTCGCTATGTTACCGGCAGCCTTTGGGGTGTATATTATTGCCACCAGACTCCCGCCCTGCCAGCGATTCTTTCTCAAAGGAGATGTTTGGCCGGATATTTTGTTCTTCCTTCCCTTGATGGCCACGATGCTCGTTTTTGGCGCTTACTGTATCTTCGTCGCCTACCGAACCTTCTCGAGAGTTTCTGTTGAAAACGTTGCAAGGGTGTCACTTGTAGCGGCAATTGTGTTGGCTTTCGTGGTTTTGGGCCTGTTTGGAAGGCTTCGAACGGCTATACCAGAAGCCAACAAGCAAAGGCTCGCAGGCCTGGTCGCGCCTCTCGTCATAGCGGCAGGGGGAATCGTGTACCTGATATGCAAGAGATTTCTCCTCAAATGGCTTGAGCTACCCCAAACGATAGATTGGAAAAGGCGCGAGAAGAGGGCAAAGCAATTCTTCGGTTTGCTGGGTTTCTTTTCATTTGCGCCCCTTCTCAACCTCGGTCTTGAGTTCGTTCCGAAGCACACTGAACAAGAGGGTCTGCCCGAGACCCTGTGGGCCCTGGGGACTATAGTCACAGCAATAATTATCGCCTTTGCCATTTACAAAGCAGGAGTGAGAGTCGCTCTTCGCAACAGACCGACGGACGCCGAACCTGAACCACCCGCGGAGGCGGTAGAATCGAATCAGTAATATCCTCGTTTCTGCCACCAACAGCGAACATTTATTTTCTTCTCAGATACAACCCCCACTTCGGCTAAAACCATGCGTGCTGTTCGGCCGAGTAACCAGCACTGCGAGTAGGCCAGAACAGGTATTCCCAATGACAGCTCGCCGGTCGAAATCAAAGGCTTTTTCGCTTTTGTTCTTCGGTGAGCATTACGTTTAGCGAGCCTGAGCGGAAGCCCTGCAGGTCAACGGTGACGTACTTGAAGCCGAGCGATTGCAGCTTTTCGACAATCTTCGAGCGGTTCGGCCCGCCTGTGACTTTCTCCATGTCCTGCGGATGAACCTCGATGCGTGCGACCGTGTCATGATGGCGGACGCGAAACTCAACCAGGCCCAGCGACCGCAGAAAATCTTCGGCCTGTTCGATTTGCCTGAGCCTTTGCTCTGTCACTTCCAGACCGTAAATGATTCTTGATGCCAGACACGGCGAGGCGGGCATATCCGCTGTGGGCAGATTCATTTGCCTGCTAAGCTGGCGAATATCCTCTTTGGTGAGCTCCGCCTCCATTAGAGGCGAGCGCACACCGAATACCTTTGACGCTCGATTGCCGGGGCGAAAATCATCCTGGTCGTCAAGATTGCTGCCGCAGATGACGCAGTTGTAGCCTCTTTCGTCGGCAATATCCTTGAGCAGTGAGTACAGGTGCGATTTGCAGTGAAAGCACCGGTCGGCCTTGTTGGCCGCGTAGTTGTCATCCGAAAGCTCATCCACGGAAACCGCCTCAACCTTCGCGCCGATTATTTTCGCGCACTCTATCGCCTGCTCGTACTGTGACTTCGCCAGAGAGGCGCTCACTCCGATACAGGCCAGGACGTTCTCCGCCCCCAGGGAATCCACCGCCGCCTTCAACAGGAAAGTGCTGTCTACTCCGCCGGAGTAGGCGACTACTGTTTTTCCGAACCGCCCAAGAATTCGTCTAAGTGAATCATACTTATCCAACAGGTCCATGAGGGATATTATAGCGAAAAACCGCCGCCCGTTAAGATCATAGGGGCCCCATAAATCCGCCCACAGAGTATTTCAAGACTTCTTGCACTCAACCCTGGTCGCAAAATGGTTAAAATTATGCGCAAGATGGCGTTTTATTCGGCCGATAATGGTTTATAATCATTGTGGAGTCTGCCGCCCTCTAACCCGCATATTTCACAGGATTTTCAGATTTTTTGATAGACAAATGGCCTAACTGTCTGTAGTATAAGTAGTTATAACAACAATCATACTCAAACAGAAAGGCCATTTCTATGACAGACTGTA